>Ga0209913_1000054_pt1 | contig 148175 bp, 125 predicted proteins | sample PersoiDNA2013203_FD_185805 | JGI IMG/M metagenome (GOLD analysis project Ga0209913, IMG submission 185805) | Permafrost soil microbial communities from the Arctic, to analyse light accelerated degradation of dissolved organic matter (DOM) -... | ecosystem: Environmental > Terrestrial > Soil >...
TGGCGGCGTATTCAAGGTCGGAAAAGCTCTTTTGCATGGTCGAAAAGCGGACGGTGGCGATACCGATATTGTCTCAGGTCGGACCGCCGCAGGGAACGGCGCCAGATGAATAAATCAGCACTTCCCTAGCCCCGCGCATGACGCTCGGGGCCATCGGCACATTGCCGATCCCGAGCCGGTGTCCTTCAAACCCCGGTGAGGAAACTCGCCGGGGTTTTTTGTTTGGGACGACCGGGTTGAAAGGAAACACCATGAAAATCAAAGTGAACGCCACGCCCAAGCCGCGCAATCGGCTGGTGGCGGCTGCCAGGCTGCGCGGCGGCGCCGGCGCGCATCAGTCGGAGGCGTCGCCACGGGCGGCGCGCCGGGCCGGCAAGCACCGCTTGCAGCAGTGGCTGGCGGGCCGGCTCAAACCGGCCGATTAGCGAGCCGGTAGCTCGACGATGAAGTTCGGATCAAAAGCGGGATTTTGCGGCGTGCCGCTGCGCGTCTTGTAGCCGCAGGGGTTAGCTACGACGCGGCACTGGCCGATGCGATAGTCGCGCGAAGCGTGGATGTGGCCATGCACCCACAGGTTCGCCTGCGCGGCCAGGTCGTCCAGGCGCGAAGCGTAAGCGGGCGAACCCCCTTTGCTGCCATACGCATCGTCGACTGACAGCAGCGACGGCGCCATGTGGCTGATGACGACGCTGCGGCCTTCGAACGGCTGCGCCAGTTCGCGCGCCAGCCAGACTTTTTGCTGTGCGTGGAACATGGCCGTGTCGGCTGCGCGCAGCTTGCGAAAGCCCATGTTGGCCAGGCGGATGCGCTTGTAGTCGTTCATGACGGGCATGGCCGCTTGCCGCGTGTCGTCGCCCAGCAGGCGGCAATCCGTTCACAGGGTGGCTGCCCAGGAAGCGCACGGTTTTGCCGGCTTGGCTGGCAATGACGTGGCTATCCAGGCGATTGGCGAGTACGCCATCGTACCTGAAAAGCCTCACTCTTCCTCCAGCGCGGCGAAGCTGTGCGCCAGGTAGTCGATCAGCGCGCGCACGGCCGGCAGCAGGCCGCGCCGCGACGGGAAGACGGCGTGGATGATTTCACGCTGCGGCCGCCATTGCGCCATCAGCGGCAGCAGGCTGCCGTTGGCTACCTGCTCGACGATCATCATGGTCGGCAGCTGCACCACGCCCACGCCGGCCACGGCCGCGTCGCGCAGGGTCAGCATGTCGCCCGTGACGAAGCGCGGCACGTGGCGCAGCTGGGCGCGCGCGCCGTCCGGGCCGTGCAAGTCCCACTGGTAGTGCTGTTGCGGCATGCCCAGGGCCAGGCTGGGCCAGTCGGCCAGGTCGGCCGGCGCGGTTGGCCTGGCGGCGTCGCCGAACAGCAGCGGGCTGCCCACCATGCACTGGCTGCGCTCGGCCAGCACGCGCAGCACCAGGTCGCTGTCGGGCAGCGGCGGCGGACGCACGCGGATGGCCACGTCGACGCCTTCGGCCACCAGGTCGACGCGGCGGTTGCTCGCTTCCAGCAGCAGCGTGACCTGGGGATGTTCGCGCATGAAGCCGGCCAGCATGGGCGCGACCAGGGAATGCAGCAGGGCGATGGGGCAGGACAGGCGCACCGTGCCGCGCGGCGCCGCCCGCGTCAGCTCGATCGCTTCCTGCGCCGCCTCCGCTTCCACCAGCATGGCCTTGCAATGCTCGTAAAACGTCTGGCCCACGTCGGTGACGGAAAAATGCCGCGTCGTGCGCTGCAGCAGGCGCACGCCCAGGCGCTCTTCCAGCAGCGCGATGCGCCGGCTCAGTTTGGATTTCGGCGTGCCCAGCGCGCGTCCGGCCGGCGCGAAGCCGCCATGATCGACCACCTGCACAAAGTAATACAAGTCATTCAAATCCTGCATGCCGCCTCCTTAATCGTTCTATTTTTGGAACGCTGATGGCGCATTTTACCGTCTACCACCTCTATCGTTGCAAGAGTATTCTGACTCCATCGTCATGCACACCCCACAGGAGATCGAGATGAACACAGTTACAGGTATCTACAGCGCCCCGCGCCAGCACTGGGTCGGCGACGGTTTTCCCGTGCGCTCGATGTTTTCGTATAACGGCCATGGCAAGCAGCTGAGCCCCTTCCTGCTGCTCGACTATGCCGGCCCTGCCGAGTTTGCGCCCGGCACGCGTCCGCCCGGCGTCGGTTCGCACCCGCACCGTGGCTTTGAAACGGTGACCATCGTCTACAAGGGCGAAGTGGCGCACCGCGATTCGACAGGCCAGGGCGGCGTGATCGGCCCCGGCGACGTGCAGTGGATGACGGCCGGCGCCGGCATCGTGCATGAAGAGTTTCACTCACCTGCCTTCACGCAGTCGGGCGGCACCCTGGAAATGGTGCAGCTGTGGGTGAACCTGCCGGCCAAGAACAAGATGACGGCGCCCGGCTACCAGGCCATCACCAGCGACACGATTCCCACCGTGACGCTGCCCGACGATGCCGGCTCGGTGCGTGTGATCGCCGGCGATTTCGATGGCCAGCATGGCCCGGCCCGCACGTTCTCGACTATGCAGGTGTGGGATGTGCGCCTGGCGCAGGGCAAGCTGACGCAGCTGCCGGTGCACGCCGGCTGGAGCACGGCGCTGATCGTCCTGCATGGGACGGTGCTGGTGAATGGCGAGAGCGTGGTGCGCGAAGCGCAGATGGCGCTGTTCGAGCGCGACGGCGACAGCATTACCGTCGAGGCGAACAGCGACGTCGTGGTACTGCTGCTGAGCGGCGAGCCGATCGATGAGCCCATCGTCGGCCATGGCCCCTTCGTGATGAATACCGAGGCGGAAATCGCGCAGGCGTTCGAGGATTTCAACAGCGGCCGCTTCGCCCGTATCGCGACGTAATTTGTGTAGTTAATTTGTGCAGTACCCATGCCGCATCCCGCGGCATGGTTTTTCAGGAGACTAGCATGAGCACCCCCGCCAACTTCCAAGGTTTGCCACCGACGATCGATCCCGACGACGCCGTCATGCTGCTGATCGACCACCAGAGCGGTTTGTTCCAGCTGGTGCGCGACATCGAGCAGCACGTGCTGCGCGGCCACGTCACGGCGCTGGCCAAGCTGTCGCGCCTGGCCAACATGCCGACCTTTACCACCGCTTCCGTGCCCGACGGCCCGAACGGCCCATTGATCCCGGAAATCCACCATTTCAACCCGGAAGCCGTCTACATCCCGCGCACGGGCCAGATCAATGCCTGGGACAATCCGGCCTGGGTCGAAGCCATCGAAAAAACGGGCCGCAAGACCCTGCTGATCGCCGGCACGCTGACCAGCGTGTGCATGGCCTTCCCGACCATCAGCGCGCTGGCGGCCGGCTACAAGGTGTTTGCCATCATCGACGCCTCGGGCAACTGGTCGAAGATGGCCACTGACATCACCGTGGCGCGCGTGACGCAGGCGGGCGCCGTGCCGATCGATACGTATGCCGTGCTGGCGGAAGTGATGAGCACCTGGAACCGCGCCGACGCGATGGAGTTCGCCGCCATCATGACGGACCATATCGTGCCGCCGTACCGCGCGCTGATCGAAAGCTACGACAAGGCGCAGGGCGTGCAACAGAATGGCCGCGAGACGAAGCTGGAAATGCTGGAAGCGGCTGCCAAGGGCTGATCACCTTACGGCGCGTCGTAGCGGGCGCGTATCGCCGCCAGCACGCCACGCTGTTCCAGGTGCGTGATGGCGGCGTTCAGGCGCGCCAGGTCGGCGGCGCTGGTCGTGTGCGCATTGAGCATCAGGTGCACGGGGGCGCGCAGGACCAGGAAGGGCAGGGTGTTCAAGGCGACGCCCTGCAGGCGCGCTTCGTGGCGTACGGCCAGCATGTCGCCCAGCAACAGGTCGGCGCGGCCCGCGTCGAGCATGCGGATGCCCTGCTGGAAGCTGCCGAAGGCATTCAGTCGACCGGCCTTTTCCAGCGCCGGCCGGGCCGCCGCATACTGCGCGCCATACCAGCCCACTTTGGGCGCCAGCAAGGTCGACTTGCCGCGCGCCAGCTGCGCGAAGCTGGCGATTTGGCGCTGCGCTGCGTGCGTGCCGGCCTTGCCGAAGATGCCCACGGTTTCGTCGCGGTAGCTCACGCTGAAACGCGCATACGCATGGCGCTCCGAGGTGTCGGAGGCGGCCAGCATCAGGTCCAGCCCGCCTTTCTGGAACAGCAGCTGGCGCCGCGCCGTGGGCAGTTCCGGCACGCTCAGCAAGGTGCAGCGCGCTTCCTTGAAAATGGCGCGCAGCAGCTCCAGGTCCAGCCCCGTATAGTTGCCTTGTGCATCGCGATACAGGTAGGGCGGCCATTGCTCAAGCGCCATCGTCATGCGGCAGGCCTGGGCGGGCAGGACGCTGCCGAGCAGCGTTGCCGCAAGCAGCATGTGGCGCAAGCGCATGGAACATCTCCGCAGTGGTTCAGGGGTACAGTTTACCAAACTGCCAGAATGGCCACAGAAGTCAAGCAGTGCATGGCGGGTTGCGGATATCAAATGGGCTATAGTGGCGGCGTGCCCACTCAAAGGAAATCCGCTTGACTCCCCCGCTCGAGATCGCCGCCAATGTCTTGATGACTGCTTCCATCATCCTGGCTGGACGCAATAATATTCATTCCTGGTGGATCGGCATCGTCGGCTGCGTGCTGTTTGCCGTGCTGTTTTTCCAGGTCAATCTGTATGCCGACGTGATGCTGCAGCTGTTTTTCATCGTCACCTGCGTCATCGGCTGGCTGCAATGGCGGCGCGGCGCGGGCGGCAAACCGTTGCCGATCACGCGCACGGGCTGGCGCAGCCTGGCCTGGGTGGTGCCGGCCGGTATCGCCTCCGTGGTCATCTACGGCATGCTGCTGCACCGGTTTACGAATGCCTACGCACCTTTCATCGATTCGGCAGTGTTGGTATTTAGCATCGTCGCGCAATTCTTGCTGATGAGCCGGCGCATCGAAACCTGGGCCTTCTGGCTGCTGGTCAATACCGTGGCCGTGCCCCTCTACTATAGCCGCGGCCTGCACCTGACGGCCGTGCTGTATGCGGCTTACTGGGTCAATGCCCTGATTTCCTGGTACTGGTGGGGCGTGCAGGCACGCCGCGCGGCGGCCACGCCGCAGGCGATGGCCGACGCTTGATATTGCCAAACGCCAAGTCCTTAGATTCAAATCGTATATACAATCAATTTTTAATTCGTTCACGCCATAAAGACGCCGGGATATAGTGGCCTTTCCCCGCTTACCGGTGTCTTTTATGTTGCGATTTAGTCTTTCTGCCTATTTTTATGCCGCCCCGCACCAGCTGGCCATGCAATGCATGGCGCAGTCGATGCCGGTGCGTGCCCGTCCACGCATCCCGTAATTCCTTCCTACCCCCGTCGTCGTTTTTCCCGCTGGCCCACCCGGTCCGCGTGCCCCTGCTCGGCCTTTTTTATCGGAAAAAGGCTCAATCCCAATAAGAGGAAACCATGTTCAAACCACTCGCCATCAGTCTTGCCATTGCCGCCGCCTTTCCCTCCCTTGCCCATGCCGAGGAGGACATGCTGCGGGTCAACGTCACCGGCTCGAATATCCGCGTCAGCGAAAAGGAGGGTGCCAGCGCAGTGCAAGTCATCACGGCCAAGGAGTTGAAAGCCAGCGGCAAGACCAGCGTCTCGGATGTGCTGCGCGCCATCTCCGCCAACAGCGGCAACAGCTACAACGAACAATATACGGGCAGTTTCTCGGCCGGCACTTCGGGCTTGTCGCTGCGCGGCATCGGCCAGCAAAACACCCTGATCCTGGTGAATGGCCGCCGCGTGGCCAGCTATGCCACGGCGCAGGATTTGCAGCAGACCTTCGTTGATCTGAACAGCTTGCCGATGGCGGCCGTTCAGCGTATCGAAGTGCTCAAGGATGGCGCTTCGTCCGTGTATGGCTCCGACGCCGTGGCCGGTGTGGTCAACATCATCCTGTACAAGGAATTCACGGGCACGGACATCACGGCGCAATGGGGCGGCTCGACGCAAGGCACGGGCCAGCATGAAAAGAGCGCGGCGCTGCAGACGGGGTTCGGCAAGCTGGAGGAAGACGGCTACAGCCTGGTCTTCTCGGTCGATGCGCAGCAGCGCGACAAGCTGCAGCAAAGCGACGTGGCGTGGCTGCGCGATGCGGATTTTCGCAAGCAGCAGCGCGGCAGCCTGGGCTGGAACGTGACGAATTACGCGGGCGCCGATCCCACGCAGACCCTCGGTGGCGTGCGCAGGCCGCTGCAGCTGGTGCCGTACAGCGCCATCAATCCGGACGGCGCGGGGCAGGTGCTGGCCTATAATCCGTCGCCCTACGAAACCCTGATCCCCGGCATCGAGCGCATCCACTCCTCGCTGCGCGGCACCGTGAAACTGAACGCGGACACGGAAGCCTACGTCGACCTGCTGCACAGCTATTCGCGCGCCGACCAGACCTTCAGCGCGCCATTGACGGTAAGCAGCTCGCTGCGTGCGTGGAACAACGGCACCAAGCGGCTCGACACGATTCCCGTGGTGTTGCCCGTGGGCCATCCGAACAATCCGGGCGCCACGCCCCTGCCGTTCACGGCGACCCTGTTCGACCTGGGACCGCGCCTGAAGCAGGACAAGGTCACCTTCTACCGCGCGCTGGCCGGTGCCAAGGGCACCCTGGCGGGCTGGGATTGGGATGCGGCTGTGGGCCATTCGAGCAGCAAGCTGGAAGAGACGGTGCAGAATTTCGTCAACCGCTACGAATTCCAGAAGGTGCTGGCCGACGGCAGTTATAACTTCTTTGACCAGTCGAAAAACAGCGAAGCCGTGCGCAACCGCCTGCGCCTGTCGACCCTGCGCCCGGCCGAATCGACGCTCGACACGCTCGACTTCTCGGCAGCCAAGGATATCTGGAACTTGCCGGCGGGTCCGCTGGGCTTTGCCGCTGGCGCTCAATGGCGCCGCGAAAAGATGGATTCGCAAACCTCGACGGCTGTGCTATCCGGCACGGAACTGCGTCCGGCGCTCAATATCATCGAGGGTTCGCGCAGTGTGTCGGCGCTGTTCGCCGAATTCAATGTGCCCGTGGTGAAAAACCTGTCCGTCAACGTGGCGGGACGCGCCGACCATTACAGCGACTTTGGCAATGCATTTTCGCCGAAGGCCAGCGCGCGTTACCAGGCGGCGCCATGGCTGCTGGTGCGCGGCACCGTCTCGCGCGCCTTCCGTGCGCCGTCGCTGCCGGAAATCACCGACAGCACGGCTGTCAGCTATACCGGCGTGATCGATCCGCGCGATCCGTTGACGCCGACGCTGTCGCGCGGCGTGACGGTCATCACCATCGCCAATCCGGCGCTGCGCCCCGAGCGCTCGAAAAACCTGAATCTGGGCGTGGTGGTCTCGCCCACCAGCAGCTCGAGCATTGGCCTCGATTATTACCGCATCCGGCAGGAAGGCGTGATCGGCACGGAAAGCGCCACCACCACCCTGGACAATGAATTGACGTCGCCGGAGAAGGTCTCGCGCGGCGCCGATGGCCGCATCACGACCCTGTACCGCCAGTTCCGCAACCAGGGCCAGCGCGATGTGTCGGGCATCGATCTCGACCTGCGCCAGCGCTTCGTCGACCAGGACTGGGGCAAGCTGACCCTGGCCGGCCAGCTGAGCCGCGTGCTGCGCTTTGCCGAGCCACTGTCCGATGGCGCGCCGCTGACGAACGGCGCCGGCACGAATTATTTCGGCTCCATCCCGAAATGGCGCGGCGTCACCTCGGCCACCTGGGAGCAGGGCAAGTGGTCGTCCACCCTGACCTGGAACTACGTGGGCAGCTATGCGCAACAACAGCACCTCGACGAGTCGGTGGCCGCCTTCAGCACCTTCGACGTGACCAGCAGCTGGCAAGTGACACCCAAGGCGAACGTCACCTTCATCGTGCAAAACCTGGCCAACAAGCGCGCGCCGTGGGATTACTCGGCCTCGGGCTTCGACTATACGCAGGCCGACCCGCGCGGACGCTTCGCCTCGCTCAAGCTGAACTACAAGTTCTGATCTGCAGTTCTAATGCCCGTTTGACACCTGCCGCTGGCCCGTCTGCTCCTGCAGGCGCTGGCGGTAGGCGCTGGGCGTCATGCCCATGCGCTCGCGGAAGGCGGTGGCGAAGTTGCCCGCGTTGTGAAAGCCGATCAGCAGGGCGATATCCTGCACGTCGATGTCTGTCTGCTGCAGCAATGCCTCGCCGCGGGCGATGCGCGCTTCGCGGATGAAGGCAAACACCGTCATGCCCGTTTGTTCGCGGAACATCAGGGTCAGCTTTTCGCGGTAGGTGCCCACGCTGCGGGCGATCTCGGACAGGTTGGGCAGGCTGCCCAGGTTGTCGAGAATGAGCTGTTTGACGGCATTGACAAACACCAGGTCGGGATGCTGCTGGCGCTCGCTGGCCGGGACCGCGATGGGCAGGGTGCTGTTGCTTTTACGCATCAACCCCAGGTGGATATGAATGCGCGCGGCCAGTTCTTCCGGCGTGAACGGCTTCGAAATGTAGTCGACCCCGCCCACCTGCAAGCCCATGATGCGTTCTTTGGCGGCATCGGCGCCGCTGAGAAAGATGACGGGTATCTGTTCCGTTTCGGGATTGGCCTTGAGCAATCGGCATGCCGTGTAGCCATCCATCTCGGGCATGCGCACGTCGAGCAGGATCAGGTCGGGCAACGTGGCCAATGCCAGCTGGTAGCCCTGGTAGCCGTTGAACGCGATGCTGAAACGGTAGGGCTGCTCGCTGAGCAGCTCCATCAGCATGCGCTGCTCGAACGCGGAATCGTCCACGATCAAGATGTTCTTTTTGACGGTTTCGCTGGTCAATGGCATGGCATGGATGACTTAACCAAAAAGCAAGTTGTGGCTTATTATGCCTCGCTTTTTCTTTTTTTTCTGTTTTTCTCGTGTTTCAAAAGAGCTTTCTCCGCCAGAAGAAGCGGCGATTTCGCAGATCGCTAATAATTCATTCACGCATTGACTTAAAGCAATGTCGATTGTTAAAAAATCTGTTTTGTAAATGCGGCAAAAAAACTGACGCCCTCAGGTTCCTGGCGCTCGGCGCTGATATTTTGTTGTCCTGGTTTGCGTGCCCCAAAAAACGCCGGCAATACCGTGACTATCCTCGACGCCCTTCATATTGACGGGCTCATTAATGATGTTCCATCATCAGGAGGTATCAAGTTGCGCGTTATGTTCCCCCACCTTATCGTTGCCGCCAGCACGGCGCTGCTGCCGCGTGGCGCCGACGCGGCCGTGTATCTGAACGGCAGCGCCAATATCCCGTTTGACCAAAGCCAGGGCGTACTGGCTACTGCCGTGAACGTCAATACGAGCGTGGGTGTGAGCTGCACCACGCGCTACCTGAGCGGCACCGGTCCCGATACCTGCAAGTCGGGCATCACGGCCACCGTTGACTGTTAAGCCAGGCGCTGCGTGAAGGCCGGTTCTGCTTCCCTGACGCGCAAGCTCCGCCTTGTCCGTGCCGAGGCTGGCCGCGTGGCGCAGGAAAACACCTATCGCGTGTTCATCGATGAGCCGGGCCGCATGATGACTATCGGATCTGCAGCAGAAGGCGTGGCTGACTTTGTGTTTGATCGTACTGATGTTTCCGTGTTGTAACTGAGATTTTTTCGATTGTTGTGTTGAATCAATGGAGGCGATGGTCATGAAACATACCAACTTTAATAATTTGCCTTGCCCGATTGCCCGCAGCCTGGGCAAGGTGGGTGAATGGTGGAGCATCCTCATCCTGCGCGAAGCGTTTTATGGCAAGACGCGCTTCGACGAATTTGAAAAAAGCCTCAAGATCGCCCCCACCATCCTGACGCGCCGCCTGGCGGACCTGGTGGAGGGCGGCTTGATGACGCGCCGCCTGTATTGCGCCAAGCCGCCCCGCTACGACTATGTGCTGAGCAAGTCCGGACGCGCCTTCAAGCCCGTCTTGCTGGCCTTTATCGCCTGGGGCAATGAAAATTTCGCGCCGGAAGGCGCCAGCCTCGTCATCGCCAGCCGCGACACGGGCCTGGCTGCCGATCCGGTGCTGGTCGACGCCATGACGGGCTTGCCCATCAATGACGAGTACTACGCGTTTGCGCCGGGGCCGGCCGCCAGCGACAGCATGCGCAGCATCATCCTCGATGCGGAAAAAAGCAGCGGCATCGCACCCAAACCGAAGCCAGCGCCCGCCAACCGCGGCTGGGTGGCGGAAGGGCATCTGGCGTGAGGGTGTGACGGCGGGCCAGATCCGCGCCCAGCGTCAAGCATGGCCGCGCGCGCGGCCTGCGCCAGGGGGATGCTGCACGGGGGCGCGCTACAATGGCACTCCATGCTGACCATCCTCGCCATCACCTTTCCCTTTTTCGCCCTGGTGCTGTGCGGCTACCTGGCCGTGCGGCGCACGCTGCTGCCGCTGGCCGCCATCGGCGGCTTGAACGGTTTTGTCCTGTACTTTGCACTGACCTGCATGCTGCTGGTGGCTTGCCTGCCCAGCGCCAGCAACGTCTCGCTGCTGTCCGAGCGTTTTGGGGCTAACACGGCGCGCATCGCCCGCATCATTTTAGTCTCGACGGCGCTGTCGTTCCTGACGTTTTCGGCGGCCGTCAGCTGGCTGGCTTGACGTTGGCGGCGATCAGCGCGCCCAGCGCCTGCGCCGCGCCGGCCTGATGGTTCTGCGCCAGGCCGTGCGCCATGCGGGCCTGGTCTTGCATGCTGCGGTTCTGCCCCAGCTTCCATTTTCCCGTGATGCGCGTGAGGGGAATTTCGATGCCGACGATGGCTTTTAACAGCTTGTCGATATAGTCGGCCGGCGCATCGCTCACCCGCCACGGCGCGGCTTGATCTGCCTCATGGCGCGCCGTCAGCCGCTCCACCAATCCCAGCAGCCATGCCGCGTCGTCGATGGCGCGCAGGGGACCGTGCGCGTGCACCACCGCATAGTTGAAGGTGGGGACTTCCTTGCCGCTGCGCTGCTTTTCCAGATACCAGGCGGGTGTGATGTAGGCGTGCGGCCCCTGGAAGATCAGCATGCATTCATCTTCTTCGCCAGCCGCGCGCCACAGCGGGTTGGCGCGTGCCACGTGGGCGCGCAGGATACCGAATGGGGCGTCCAGCGTGGGTGCGGCGATCTCGAACGGCAGATGGTCGGCGCACAGGCCATCGGCGCCGTGGCGCACCAGCGCGCCCAGCGGATGCGCGTCGATCAAGCCATGCAGCACGTCGAGGCGTTCTTCGCGAAAGCTGGCGGGCGTGTACATCTAGGCGACTCCTTCCACCACCACGTCGGCCGTCAGCGAATTGGCGATGTAGCAGCGCTCGTGCGCATCGTGGTGCAGGGTGGCCAATGCCTCTGGCGAGGGCGCCGCGCCGGAAAATACGATGCGCGGGCGCAGCACGATGCGCGTCATGGCCAGGCGGCCTGCGGCATTTTTTCCCAGCTCGCCGACGGCGTCGTCGCGGTAGTCGTCGATGACGTAGCCGCGCTGCGCTGCCAGCGACAGGAAGAACAGCATGTGGCAACTCGACGTGGCGGCCACCAGCGCTTCTTCCGGATCGATATTCTCCGCCACCGACATCGGCAGCGGCACGGACAAGGGCGACGACGAGGCGGGTACCGTCAAGCCGCCGTCGAACTGCCATGCATGGCCACGGCTGTAGCGCTGGCTGGCGAAATCCTGGCCGTGGCGCTGCCAGGCCACGGTGGCGAAAAATTGATGCATGGGTGCTCCACGGGAGTAAGAGGGATGCATCATCTTAGCGCCAGTCTTGGCTATTTAAAATATCCAATAAGTGCTATCTTGAAGCTACCAATTCAAGAGCGCCACCATGCCAGCTTCCCACCTGCACCAGATCATCGCCGCCTTGCCGCTGCGGCGCGGCGCCAGCGAACCGCTGTTTCGCCAGTTGTATGCGGCCATCAAGGCCGCCATCCTCGATGGCCGCATGAGTCCCGGCATGCAGCTGCCGCCCACGCGCGACTTTTGCCGCCTGCTGGCCGTATCGCGCCAGACGGTGCTCAATGCCTATGCGCTGTTGACGGCGGAAGGCTATCTCGATGGCGCCGTGGGGCGCGGCACCTTTGTCAGCCGCGACGTTCCCTTGTCCGTACCGGTGGCCGCGCCGGCCGGCAAGGCGGACGCGCCCGGACTGCTGCGGCCCCTGTCTGCGCGCGGGCAGGGCGTGGTGGCGGCCATGCGCCAGGTGGCGTTCCACCGGGGTCCGCTGCGCGCTTTCCGCGTCGGCATGCCGCGCATCGACCATTTTCCATTCGATGTGTGGAATCGCCTGGAAGCGCGGCGCTGGCGCCGCCCCGACCACCAGTTCGGCTACAGCGACCCGGCCGGCTACCTGCCGCTGCGCGAGCTGCTGTGCGTGTACCTGAAGGCCTCGCGTGGCGTCCAGTGCACGCCGCAGCAGATCGTCATCACCTCCGGTTCGCAGCAGGCGCTGTTCATGCTCTCGACTATTCTGCTGGCACCGGGCGACGCGGCCTGGATGGAGTCGCCCGGCTACCGGGGCGCCAGCGGTCCGTTGCGCGCGGCCGGCGCGCGCGTCTTTCCCGTTCCCGTCGATGCGCAGGGGCTGGATGTGGCGTATGGCGTGGCGCACTGTCCGCAGGCGAAGCTGGCCTACGTGACGCCGTCGCACCAGATGCCGCTGGGCGTGAGCATGAGTTTACCGCGCCGCCTGGCCCTGCTGGCCTGGGCTGCACAAAATAAAGCCTGGCTGGTGGAGGACGATTACGACAGCGAGTACCGCTACACGGGCGCGCCGCTGGCGTCCCTGCAAAGCCTGGACCGCGATGGCTGCGTGGTCTACGTGGGCACCCTGTCGAAAGTGCTGTTCCCCGGCCTGCGTCTCGGTTACATGGTAGCGCCGCCCCCGCTGGCCGAGGCGCTGGTGCAGGCCAAGGCCGTGATGGACCGCCACACGGCCATCGTGCCGCAGATGGCGCTGGCGGACTTCATCGCCGAGGGCCACTTTGGCCGGCATATCCGCCGCACGCGCGACAGCAATGCCGAACGGCGCGACCAGCTGGTGCGCGGACTTGCGCGTGAACTCGACGATCAATTGCAATGCGGCCCGGCCGACAGCGGCCTGGAATTGTGCGCGTACTTTCGCCGCGGCCACGATGAGGAAATGGTGTCGCGCGCGGGACTGGAACGGGGCATCGAACTGCGTCCGCTGGGGCACTATGCCGACCCTGACGCCGCTGCCGCCTGCGCCACGCCGCCCGGGCTGTTACTGGGCTTTGCCGCCATCCCCCCGGCGGAGATGCAGCACGGCCTGCTGGAACTGGGGCGCCTGCTGCGCGGCCGATAAACTATACTGGTGCTTGCCCGCACATGAAGAACACGACCATGACTATTACCCGCTGCTCCTGGGCCAATCCGGCCAATCCCCGCTACCTTGACTACCACGATACGGAGTGGGGCGTGCCTTGCCACGACGAGCGCCGGCTGTTCGAGATGCTGAACCTGGAAGGCGCGCAGGCTGGCCTGAGCTGGGAAACCATCCTGAACAAGCGCGACACCTACCGCGCAGCCTTCGACGACTGGGATGCGCAGAAGATCGCCGCGTATGGTCCGGACAAGGTGGCGCAACTGCTGGCGGACCCCGGCATCGTGCGCAACCGCCTGAAGGTGGCGGCGGCCATCACGAATGCGCAAGCCTACCTGCGCCTGCGCGCGCAAGGCCAGACCCTGGACAGCTTTTTGTGGGCGTATGTCGATGGCCAGCCCATCGTCAACAGCTGGCAACCGGGCGAGTTTCCCGCCAAGACAGCCTTGTCCGACACATTGTCGAAAGACTTGCTCAAGCTGGGCTTCAAGTTCGTCGGCTCGACCATCGTCTACGCCTACATGCAGGGCATCGGCATGGTCAACGACCATGCGCCGACCTGCTTTTGCCGCGCGGGACATTGATGCGCCGCGTACTGGTCCTGCTCGACACCGATTTTGACGGCGCCCGCTTTGGCGCAGCCTGTGCGGCGCATGGCGGTCGCCGCCTGCATTACATCGCGCTGGCGCCGCGTCCCGTCGATGCCAGCCACTTGCCCGAGCAGTGGCGCACACAGTGGCCGCTTTGCGTGCCGGGCTTGCACCGCATGGTCTCGCGCGACGGCCTCGTCACGCTCGATGTGCTGATCGGCGAACCCGATGCCTGCCTGGCGCAATTGTCGGCGCGTGTCGATGAAGTGCTGCTGGCCTGGGTGCCTGCCGCCATGGCGGTGCTGGCGCGCCTGATGGTCGATGGCGGCCAGCTGCATGCGGTGCACCTGGACGAGGCGCAGCGCGCGGCGTTGCAACAGAATGGTTTTGTTTTCGACGAGAGCCGCTTGCGCGCCGTATTTTATGCGCGGCGCGCAGAGCACGTGGCCGTCACCGCACCCGAGCGGCGCGCCATCGTCATCGGCGCGGGCGTGGCCGGCGCGGCCGCCTGCGAACGGCTGGCCGCGCGCGGCTGGAAGGTGACCCTGATTGAACGCCACGCGCAGCCGGCCAGCGAGGCGTCGGGCAACCTGGCCGGCATCTTCATGCCGCTGATGTCGAAGGATGACAATATCCCCACGCGGCTGGTGCGCGCCGCCTACCTGTACTCGCTGAATCGCTGGAAAGAGCTGGGCGGCATCGGCGCCGCCATCGAGGGTGTGCAAAGCGGCGTGCTGCACCTGGCGCGCGACGGCGCGCATGCGCAGGTGCAGCGGCAGATCGCCGCCAGCGGCCTGTATCCGCGCGAATTCGCCCGCTGGCTGGAAGCGCCCGAGGCGAGCGCCATGCTGGGCGCACCGGCGCCCGATGGCGCCTGGTGGTTCGCACAGGGCGGTTGGGCACGCCCGTCTTCCGTCTGCGCGGCCATGCTGGACGCTTGCGGCACCTTGCTCACGCGGTGCTTTTCCAGCAGCGCCCTGCGCCTGGAACGTGGCGATCAGGAGTGGCTGGTGCGCGATGCGGACGGCGCCCTGATCGCGGCGGCGCCCAACGTCATCCTGGCGGCGGGCACGGGGGCAGTCGATTTCGAACAGGCGGCCGGCCTGCCGCTGGACGCCGTGCGCGGCCAGGTCACGCACCTGGCCGAAGGCAGTCTGCCCTCCTTGCCGTTTGTCGTCTGCCGCGAAGCCTACATGACGCCGGCATACCAGGGCGTCGTGTGTGTGGGCGCGACCTATGCTGCCGATGCAGACAGCAACCTGCGCATGGATAGTCAGCACGACAATATCGCGAAGATCGCCGACATCCTTGATGTGGCTCCGTTCGAGGCGCCGCTGGCCGGGCGCACGGGCTTTCGCTGCATGGCGCCGGACCGCCTGCCACTGGCGGGCGCCTTGCCCGACCCGGGCGTGCCAGGCCGCTGCGAGCGCTTGCGCGACGTGCCGCGCTGGCCCGGCCTGTTTGGCTTGCTCGGTTACGCCTCGCGCGGCCTGATCTGGGCGCCGCTGGCGGCCGAGCTGCTGGCGTGCCAGCTGGAAGGGGAGCCGCTGCCGCTGGAACGCCAACTGGCAGAGGCGCTTGATCCTGCCCGCTTCTTGCTGCGCGAGCGCCGGCGCGCTGCATAAATCCTCCATATACGTTTTTCAGCTTTCCAAACTCTTTTTAATTTGTTTTCCGAACAACATAAGTTCGCTACAGTGGACTCGTGCTGGTTTTTGACGACGCAATAAAGAGGTGGAACGATGGCTGCTGCAGAACTGATTTTCGATCCCCGCGCCGCGCATGGCGAGGCGGCCTTTGACGAAGTACTCAATAACGCGCGCACCCATGCGCAGGCGCAGGGCTTGCCGTATGCGGGCATCGTCAGCGCGCAGGATGCATGGCAGCTGGTGCAGGCTGGCAAAGCCGTGCTGGTCGACGTGCGCACCAATGAGGAACGCACTTTCGTCGGTTACGTGCCCGCCTCGCTGCACGTGGCGTGGGCGACCGGCACCTCCATGAACCGCAATCCCCGCTTTACGCGCGAACTGGAAGCGAAGGCGGGCGGCAAGGATGCCGTCGTGGTGCTGCTGTGCCGCAGCGGCAAGCGCTCGGCCCTGGCTGCCGAAGCGGCCGCCAAGGCCGGTTTCACGCACGTCTTCAATATCGCTCAAGGCTTCGAGGGTGACCTCGACGCGCAGCAGCAGCGTGGCCACAGCGGTGGCTGGCGCTGGCATGCGCTGCCCTGGCTGCAAGATTAAATCTCTTCCCGGAGCCACCATGAACCAGCGAGCCATTCCCCCTGCCTCCCTTGCCGCGCAGCCGCAATGGGAACTGCACCAGATCGTCGACGAATTGCGCGCCGTGCGTGCGCAGTGGCGCGAAGGGCTGGCCAGCAACCAGGAGTGCGGCGCGCGCGAATTCCCGTCGCGCCAGCACTTGCGCGACATCGTGGGCGCCCTGTGCGCGGCCCTGTTTCCCATGCGTCTGGGGCCCCTCGACCTGCAGCAGGAGAGCGAGGATTTTTTTGTCGGCCACACGCTCGACACAACCCTCACGGGCCTGCACGAACAGGTGCGGCGCGAACTCAGTTACCACGCGCGCCAGCACGGCTTGCAGCAGACGGTCCCCATCGAACAGCAGGCGCTGGCCATCGTGCAGCGCTTCGCCCGCGCGCTGCCGCGCATCCGCGCCCAGCTCGATACGGACGTGGCGGCCGCCTTCCATGGCGACCCGGCCGCGCACAGCGTCGATGAAGTGCTGCTGTGCTATCCGGGCATCCTGGCCATCATCCACTACCGCCTGGCGCACACCTTGTATGCGCTGGGTGCGCCACTGGTGGCGCGCATCATCGCCGAGGTGGCCCATTCGCAGACGGGCATCGACATCCACCCGGGCGCCATCATCGGCAGTAGCTTTTTCATCGACCATGGCACGGGCGTGGTGATCGGCGAGACGGCCATCATCGGCGAACGGGTACGCATTTATCAAGCTGTCACCCTGGGTGCCAAGCGCTTTCCCGCCGGCGCCGACGGTATGCTGAAAAAAGGACTGGCGCGCCACCCCATCGTGCAGGACGACGTGGTCATCTACGCGGGCGCCACCATACTCGGGCGCGTGACCATCGGCCAGGGTTCCGTCATCGGCGGCAATGTCTGGCTGACCCGCAGCGTGGCGCCCGGCAGCCATGTCACGCAAGCGCACAACCAGCAGGAAGCAGCGGATTTACCGTCGCCATCGCACCCCGCTTTTGCCCACCACCCATGAGGACAGCATGTTGATCAAACAGTTTGGACTGGCCGTGCGCCAGTTGCGCGAAGGGCATGGCTGGTCGCAGGAGCGGCTGGCCGAAGCGGCCGACTTGAACCGCTCCTTCATCGGCGAAATCGAACGGGGCGCCGCCACGCCGTCGCTGCTGACGGTGGAAAAACTTGCCGTCGCGCTGGGCGTCGGCCTGGCGGGATTGATGGCCCGCTGCGAGCCGGAACTGGTCGATTAAAAACGGGTAAAACGCTTAACAAAACCGTAGCGAGCGGCAGTGAGTTGTGGCCGAGAAGCGCAGCTGTGCGAATGCACAGTGAGCATCGCAGGCTGCAAATCGCGACGCGTAGTAGGTTTGGTTAAGCGTGTTTTGATGGCGATAGCATGTTGAGAGAAAAGGGGAGACATCCGATACTTTATTCGTTTTTCAGATAAGCATATTCACTTTTCTCATCAGGAGTAGTCATGGCAGAAGCAACAGAGAACCAGTTCGCGCTGGGCGATAACGCCGCGCGCCAGCTGGCCAATGCAAGCAAGAGCGTCCCCCAGTTATCCACGATCACGCCGCGCTGGCTGGTGCACCTGCTGCAATGGCTGCCCGTGGAAGCGGGTATTTACCGCCTCAATCGCGTGAAAAATCCGAAGGATGTGCGCGTGGCCTGCTCGCAGCGCGACGAGTCGGAACTGCCGCAAACGTTCGTCGACTACGACGACCAGCCGCGCGAGTATTTTCTCAATGCCGTCAGCACGGTGCTCGATGTGCACACGCGCGTGTCGGACCTGTACAGCAGCCCGCACGACCAGATCAAGGAGCAGCTGCGCCTGACCATCGAGACGATCAAGGAGCGCCAGGAAAGTGAACTGATCAACAATCCCGATTATGGCTTGCTGGCCAGCGTGCACGACGACCAGCGCATTTTTACCCTGACGGGCGCGCCCACGCCGGACGACCTCGATGAACTGCTGACGAAAGTGTGGAAGGAACCGGGCTTCTTCCTGGCGCACCCGCTGGCGATTGCCGCTTTTGGGCGCGAATGCACGCGCCGCGGCGTGCCGCCACCGACTGTCAGCCTGTTTGGTTCGCAGTTTTTGACGTGGCGCGGCGTGCCGCTGGTGCCGTCCGACAAACTGCCGATCGAAGACGGCAAGACGAAAATCATCCTGCTGCGCGCGGGCGAGCAGCGCCAGGGCGTGATCGGCCTGTTCCAGCCTGGCCTGGCGGGCGAGCAAAGCCCGGGCCTGTCGGTGCGTTTCATGGGCATCAACCGCCACGCGATTTCGTCCTACCTGATTTCGCTGTATTGCTCGCTGGCCGTGCTGACCGACGATGCGCTGGCCGTACTGGAAGACGTGGAGATCGGTAAATACCATGACTACCCAGACACCTACAAGTGATGGCGCGGCGGCCTTGCCCGCCGTCCCGTTTTTACCCGATGAAGCGACGCTGAACCGGCTGGCGGGCGAGTTTTTCGCGCGTTTGCCGGGCTTGCCCCCCGCATTGGACAAGTCGCCCAGCCTTGGCGGTTCCGGCAGCGTGCTCGATGCGGCGCCCCGCTATGCGCACCGGCCGCCGCCGCAGCCCGGCCCTTCGTTTGCCGCCATCGCCCCCGGCGTGGCGACGGCGCAGGTGCCGCCCGTGACGGCGCCTTTGGAGTCGCCGCTTGCACCGGCGCCTGCATCGCTGCCCACGCCGCGTGCATCAAGCCTCGGTGCGCCGTCGCCGTATTACTTTGTCGGTGGCGCGCATGGTTATCCCGCGTCGAACGGCAAGCTCGATGGCCTGGCGCAGCAGGGACTGGGGCAAGCCGCTCCTGACGATCTGCGAGGCCTGTTTGCCACGCCGCAGCGTGCGCCTGCGCACCAGCTGCCCGTGACGCCGTCCAACAGCGCGCCCGCCTTCTACTTCCAGACCGAGCTGCCCGCAGCGACGCAGCCGGGCCAACGCCAGACGCCGGCGCCGTTCGATGTGCATGCCGTGCGGCGCGATTTTCCCGTGCTGGCCGAACGCGTCAACGGCAAGCCTTTGGCGTGGTTCGACAATGCGGCCACCACGCACAAGCCGCAGTCGGTGATTGACCGCGTGTCGTATTTCTATGCGCACGAAAATTCGAACATCCACCGGGCCGCGCACGCACTGGCGGCGCGCGCCAGCGATGCGTACGAGGCTGCACGCGCCAAGGTGGCGAACTTCCTCGGCGCCGCTTCGGCCAATGAAATCATCTTCGTGCGCGGCGCCACGGAAGGCATCAACCTGGTCGCCAATACATTCGGCCGAAAATACATCGGCAGCGGCGACGAGATCATCGTCTCGCAATTGGAGCACCATGCCAATATCGTGCCGTGGCAGCAACTGGCGGCGGAAAAGGGCGCGACCCTGCGCGTGATTCCCGTCGACGACAGCGGCCAGATCCTTCTCGATGAATTTCGCAAGCTGCTCAACGGGCGCACCAAGCTGGTGTCCGTGACGCAGGTGTCGAATGCGCTGGGCACCGTCACGCCCGTGGCGCAGATCATCGCGCTGGCGCATGCGGCCGGCGTGCGCGTGCTGGTCGATGGGGCGCAAGCCGTGTCGCACCTGCGCGTGGACGTGCAGGCGCTGGGTGCGGATTTTTACGTGTTTTCGGGGCATAAGGTATTCGGTCCGACGGGCATCGGCGCCGTGTATGGCAAGGCGGATTTGCTGGAGCAATTGCCGCCGTGGCAGGGCGGCGGCAACATGATCGCCGACGTGACGTTCGAGCGCACCATCTACCAGGGCGTGCCGAACCGTTTCGAGGCGGGCACGGGCAATATCGCCGATGCCGTGGGACTGGGTGCGGCCATCGATTACGTGCAGCGCATCGGCCTGGAGAACATCGCCGCCTACGAACATGCGCTGCTGGAATACGCCACGCACCACCTGCAGGCGATTGCCGGCGTGCGCCTGATCGGCACGGCGATTGAAAAGGCGAGCGTGGCCTCGTTCGTGCTGGCCGGCTATGAGCCGGCGGAAGTGGGGCGCGCCCTGAACGACGAGGGCATCGCCGTGCGCTCTGGCCACCACTGCGCCCAGCCGATTTTGCGCCGCTTCGGCGTGGAAGCGACCGTGCGGCCATCGTTCGCCTTCTACAACACGTATGAGGAAATCGACCGCATGATCGCGGTAGTGCGCCGTCTGGCGGGTGCACGCCGCTGATCTTGCCGGTTTGCCAAACCTATGCCGCCCTTGCGCCAGCGGGGGCGGCATTGTTGCGTCAGGTCACGGTCTTTGCGCGCGCCTGGCAGGTGTCCGCAGGCTGGCGGTATAATTTATCCTTGGCAATATTCAAGCTGCGGCCCCAAGGAGATATCCGGTGGAAAATCAACATAGCTCGCCCGAGCTTTTCCTGTTCCTGGCGTCGACCGTGCACGACATGAAAAATTCGATCAGCGTCGTCAGCGGCACTTTGGAGTCGCTGCTGGCGGCCGAGCAAGCCAAGCCCGCGCCCCAGGCCGACCCCGCCTACCTGCAGATGGCGCAAATGCTGTACCAGACCAAGCGCCTCAACGATAACCTGATCCAGCTGCTGGCCCTGTACAAGGAAGTGGGCAAGCCCGGCTACCCGTTTGACGTGCAGCCGCAACTGGTGAGCCAGGTGGTCGACCAGGTGGTGGACCAGGAAAAGATCTTGCTGGCTTCGAAAGGCATCCGCCTGGAGACGGCTTGCCCGGCCGAGCTGATCTGGACCCTGGATGAAGACCTGGTCATCGGCGTGCTGGCGCACGCCATCAACAACGCCATCCGCTACACGAAGGACACGATCCGCCTGTCGGTGCAGGAGCACGACGACATGCTCGAGCTGCGCGTGGACGACAATGGCGACGGTTACTCGCAGGCGCTGCTCGAGGCGGGCAGCGCAGCCATGGATGGCATGGCGGCCGGCGTGAACTTTTCCACCAACAGCACGGGACTGGGCCTGTATTTCTCCAGCGAAGTGGCGAAGATGCACAAGCACCGGGGCCGTAGCGGCAGCATCGCCCTGGAAAATGGCGGCGCGCTGGGCGGCGGCTGCTTCATCCTGCGCCTGCCCTGAACGAGGAATTCATGACGACAGAGAGCCACGCCACCGCCGCCGAAGCGGGCAGCACCGACTGGGCCGACAAGCATTACCTGCTGGTCGATGACTTCATCGGCATCCGCATCCTGCTGCGCGAATCCTTGCGCAACCTGGGTGCGCGCCATATCGACCAGGCCGCCAGCGGCGGCGAAGCCATGAAGCTGCTGGCCAAGACGCGCTATGACGTGGTGCTGTGCGATTACAACCTGGGCGAAGGCAAGAATGGCCAGCAGGTGCTGGAAGAGACGCGCGTGCGCAACCTGACGGCGCCGTCGAGCGTGTGGCTGATGGTGTCGGCCGAGAAAAGCGTGGAATCGGTGATGGGTGCGGCCGAGCACCAGCCCGACGCCTACCTGATCAAACCCATCACGGAAGGCGTGCTGCTGACGCGGCTGAACCGCGTGTGGCACAAGAAGCAGGTGTTTCGCGAAATCGACCAGGCCTGCATGGAAAAAGATTACTTGCGCGCGGCCAGATTGTGCGACGCGCAGATCGAGCTCAACAAGCTGCACGCGCTGGAATTGCTGCGCATGAAGGCATCCTTGCTGCTGAAAAGCGGCGAGCCGGAAAAGGCCCGCGCCGTGTATGAAAAAGTGCTGGCCGAGCGCGATTACAGCTGGGCCAGGGCGGGCCTGGGCAAGATCCGCATGAATAACGGCGAGCACGAGGCGGCGCGGCAAATCTTCCAGGGCGTGATCGTCGAAAACAAGTATTACATCGATGTCTACGACCAGATGGCCGTCGCTTACCAGCTGATGGGCCAGCACGAGGAAGCGTGCGGCGTGCTGGAAAAGGCGGCGCGCCTGTCGCCCAATTCCGTGCCGCGCCAGCGCAATCTGGGGTTGGCGGCCTTGAAGGTCGGCAATGTCAGCATGGCGGAAAAGGCTTTTCGCAAGTGTATTTCCATCGGTGAATTTTCCGTCATGAAGACGCCGGACGCCTACCTGGGCCTGGCCCGCGTGTGCGGACTGAAGAAGGATGCCAAGGAGGCGCTGCAATGGCTGCTGCTGGCGCAGCGTGAATTCCCGCCCGAGCAGATCGGTTTGCGCGCGAAGATCACGGAAGGCATGGTGCACCACGAAACGGGCGATTACCGGCGCGCGCGCAAGTGCGGCGACGAACTCGAAGCCATGCTGGCGGAAGATCCGGCGCGGCCCGAAAAAAGTATCTGCATGGAACTGGCGACCCTGCTGTTCGCCGTCGGTGTCAAGGATGCGCCGGCCGGCCTGCTGTGCTACGTGGTGAAGAACAACCACGACAACCAGGTGGTGCAGGACGAAGTGCAAAAGATCTTCGACAAGGCCAAGATGGGCGACGAAGGCACCAGCTTGATCATCGCTGCGCGCAAGGAAGCGTCGGACTTGATGAACAAGGGCGTGCTGCTGTGGAAGACGGACAAGCTCAACGAGGCGGTCGCCTGGATGCGCGCGGCACGCGAAAAACTGCCCAACAACTTGCGTATCCTGTTCAATTCCGCACAAATCATCGTGTCTTTTCTGGAACAGCGCGGTTACCAGGCGGAATTGGCGGCCGAAGCCATGGAGGTGTTGTTGTATGTAGACAAAATTGCACCGGGACAGCAGCGCTTTGCGCAATTGATGGAGCAACTGGTGCAGCTGACACCGCCGCCCGGGCCGGAACAGGCCGTCGAGGTGCCGGAAAAAACACCGCCGGCGCCGGAAAAAGGGGGAAAATCCGTGCGCGAGCGTGCCGGATGATAAACTAGGGGCCAGCGTGGGTTCGCCCGTGCTTGAGTTGCTTTACAACAATAAGGAAGAAACTATGCGTGATGTGGTCAATGAAGTGTACAAAAAAATGAAGGTCGGCAGTATTGCCTGGGTACGCCCGGTCGCCGCCAAGGGAGACACGCTGGAAACTTTCCAGTCTTCGTACGAGCACGCCAAGGCGCTGGCCGACGAAGGCCTGATCACGATCGGTGACGTAAAACGCCAGGCCGACAACATGATCGAGGCGATCCGCATTCATCGTATCGCCTGATCATATCGCGGCTTGACGCGTCAGGCCTTGCCTGGCGCCTTGGACTTGGGTGCTGCGCGTTTCGCGGGCGCCTTGCGCAGCGGGGCCTTGGCCTTGGCTGCCGTGCCGGCTTCTGCCGGCTTGGCGGACTTGTTGGCCGCTGGCTTGGCCGTCGCTCCAACCGCTCCATTGCCAAAACTGGCCGCTGCCGCACTGGCAGCGTCGGGCGACATCGCTGTCGACACGGCCTGCTTGAACTGATCTTGTAACAAATTCCACCAAGCACTTGGATTGGCCAACTGGGCTGCTGCCTGCTTGCCGGCATCGTCAGGCGCCGCCGCAGCGGGTTCCGGCGCGGGTGCAGGTGCGGGCGCCGGTTTCGGTGCAGGTGCAGGTGTCGCCTGCTGGAAAAACGCGGAAGCGTAGGGTACCGATTCAAAGACGGTTTTCTCGCTGGCGCCGGGCTGGGTGATGGCCGCCGCCAGTGAGGCACCCATCGATTTCAGCGTGGCGATGGTGCCGCGTTGTACTTCCAGTGCCTGGATACTGCCGCGCAGCATGCTGGTATTGAGGTTCAGCCATGCTTCGACGGCTTTCAGGTCGCTGATTTTCTTGTCCAGCTCTTCCACCGACATGGTGGGCGCCGTGATGCCGGGCATGCCCATGCCGGGCACGCTCATGCTGCCCCACAGGTTCTTGACGAAGTCGAGGGTATCGGTCACAACTGCTGCGCCCGGCATTTGGGGCATTTGCGGATTTGCCATGCGAAATCTCCTGGTAGGTGGATGTCCCTAGCGTAGCAGATATCAGCTTGCAACTGACGCAACGCTGCCAACATTTTCTTACATAAAACATCAGGAGTTGAGCGCGGGCAAGAAGCGGGAAGTGGGGTGAAAGCGTTACACTACGGCCTATGATGCCCGACTCCTTCTTTTCGCCACCGCGCCGCCGTACCGTCATCTTTGTCGCGGTCATCGGCGCACTGCATTACGTGGCGTTGGCATGGCTCACCTCGCATGCCCGCATGGTGCCGCTGGGGCAAGATCATGCGCAGATGGTCGGCATGGCCTTGATCGCCGAGCCGCTCAGGCCCCTGCCAGTGCTGCCACCACCGCCGCCGCCCGAGTTCCCCATGCCCAAGCCCAGGCCGCCGCCACCGCCGCCGCCGACGGAATTGGCGTCGAGCGAAACGCCCCAGTGGACGGCGCCCGCCAGCGATGTGCCGGAAGGCCCGGCCACGACCGAGCCGGCCGCAGTGGCTGCCCCGGCCATCACGGCGCCTGCACCCGCCGTGGCGGCCGCGCCCGCGCCAGCTGCCGCGCCGCCACCACCGGCCGTCGAGCAGGCACGGCACTACAAGACGAATGTGCCTGCCTCGGCCCAGTTCGACTTGCATGTGGACCGGCGCGATGCCGACGGCACCAAGTGGCAGGGAGTGGCCGCCATGGCGTGGGATAACAAAGGCGATACCTACCAGCTGACACTGGAAGTGGGCTTGAGCATGCTGATCACGCGCATCAACCTGCTGGTGCTGACCAGCGAGGGGGTGATCGATGCCAGCGGCATCGTGCCCGTCACGGCCACGGAAAAACGCAAGGGCCGCGCGCAGACGGCCACGCATTTCAAGCGCGACGCCAAGGCCATCACGTTTTCGGCCACGACGGCCACGGCGCCATGGCAGGAGGGGGCGCAGGACAAGGCCACGGTGCCGTTCCAGCTGGCCGCCATCGGCCGCGCCGACGTCAACCAGCTGGCCGGCAACATCGATATCCTCGTCGGCGAGGAAAAGGAAGCGACCGTGTTCCGCTTCCAGCTGGTGGGCGAGGAAGAACTCGAGACCAAAATGGGCCGCCTGGTGACCTGGCATCTGCGCCGGCCACCGAAGCCCGGTACCTATTCGTCGCAGCTCGATATCTGGCTGGCGCCGTCCATGCAATGGTATCCGGTACAAATACGCAATACCGAGGCGAGCGGGGCTTTGACCACGCAAACCGTGACCCAAATTCGCGTCAATGACGCTACAGGAAAATAAATGATGACTTTGACTACTTTAAAACGCGTTGTGCTCGCCAGCTTGCTGGCCGCCACCCTGACTCCCGCCATGGCCGACGCGCCCGTGGAGCATCCCGTCATCAAGCGCCCCTACAAGCTGGCGCCATCGGCTGACCTCGTCTATTCGATCAAGGCCAAGCAGCGCGGCATCGGACTGTCCGGCGAATCGGTCAGCAACTGGCGCGTGGGCGATGGCAAGTATTCGCTGCTGGCCGAAACCAAGGCTGCCCTGTTCGGCAAGATTCTGGAGCAGCGCAGCGAAGGCACGGTGGACGATTTCGGCCTGGCACCGGCGCAATTCGTGGAAAAGCGCTTCCGCAAGGATGCCGTCACGACCACCTTCAAGCGCGACAGCAAGACCATCGTCTTCAGCGAGGGCGATGACAGCTATCCGCTGAAAGGCGGCGAGCAGGACCGCAACAGCGCCGTCTGGCAACTGGCCAGCGTGGCGCGCGCCGCGCCCGAGAAATTCGTCCCCGGCTCGGAATGGGCCTTCTTCGTTGCCGGCGCGCACGATGCCGAACCGTGGATCTTCAAGGTCGTCAAGGATGACAAGGTCGCCACGGGCCTGGGCGAAGTGGCCGCCATCCACTTGGTCAAGGCGCCGCCGCCGGACAAGAAGGGCCAGCAAGTGGACCTGTGGCTGGCGCCGTCGCTGGAATGGTACCCCGTGAAGGTGACATTCGCCGATGCGGACGGCGGCGATTACGTCGAGCAAACCTTGCAAAAGATCGTCAAGAAGTAAGTGCTCACCAATGTTCGGGGCCGCGCATGCCGCGTTTGGCTCCCTGTTTTTTCCTCGTGGCCCGGCACGGCGGCACGGCCGTGTTGCGCGGCGTCCTCAGCGCCCCCTCCCACGCGCTAGATTGCATGTCAGAACTGATATACTGACGCCCCCGCCCCGCAGCGCTGCGTTAGCCCGCTGCGCCGCCCGCTGAACACTCATCCGGAAAAGAATGATTGATATAATGGCAAGTGCAGCCGTGGCTACGGATGCACATCAGACAGAGCAAGAGCATCACGATTCCTTGCAGGCGCATTTCCAGCCCAATATTTCGGCCGATGAAATTGAGCAAGTTTTTCACTTGAAGCGGGCGCAGCCTTTGCTGCAAGTGTTTACGGCCCTGTTTCATGGCGGTTTCGATGGCGTGCTGGTGCGTCTGCTGGTGTTGCGCGAGCTGGCGTCCGATGCGGCCACGTCCGCCTATACGCGCGCCGATATCAATACGAAACTGGCGTATCTGTTGCCGGAAAGCCTGGAAACGGTCTTGCTGCGCCTGCGCTCGAACCAGTTGCTGGCCTGGGATGCGCAGCAGGGCGTGTACCGAGTGACGCCCATGGCGCGCAATGTGCTGTCCGCCATCGACAGCCTGCTGGGCCTGGGCCAGACGGAAGACGAAGCGGAAATGGGTTTTTTGCTGTCGCAGGTAGCCGGTGCGCAAGCCGTCGGTGGCGTATCCGTTGAACAACTCCAGCATTTGCTGGGGCGCCTGGTGGACTTGACGGAAGAGTTCTCCGACGCGATTGCCTCCGGTTCCGAATTCCGGCTGCGCACGGCGCAAGCGAAATGGAACATGGCCTGCGACTGGGTGGAAAAGGGTTCGGAAATCCTTGTGGCCATCACCTCCGATGAAAACGCGGACAGCGCCACGCACAAGGCGGCGCAGGCGATCGGCCGCGCGCAAAGTAAATTGTTGAACATGCAAGGCATGTTTTCGCGCGCGCTGAACCAGATCGAGCGCCAGCGCGTGCACCTGGGCCAGTCGGGCCTGTCGACTACGGACATCAAGCGCTGGCTCTTGCTGCATGAAGACCTGGCCAGCCTGGCCGAAGGCGCCATCGACCAGCCTGTCGTGCCCCTGTTCAGCACGCCGGCCGAGATGATCGACGTGGCCGAAACGGAACTGCTGTCCGAACGGGCGGCGGGTGTCATCAATACGGGCCTGCCCAGCGGAGAGGACGCGCCCACCACCATCAGCGACGGTCCCGCCATGCAGCTTGAACTCGATGACTTGCTCGAACGCCTGTCCAACTTTGCCAGCCTGGGCAATTTCCCCAGCATAGTCGAAGAAGGGCCGAAGTCCGTACCGGTGCAGGATTCGCTGCTGCCGGCCAGCTTTGCCGTGGCCTCGTACCGCGCCTCGATGCTGCCGCTGCTCGGTGACGTGTCCGAAGCGAGCTTGCAAGGCTCGACGGCCGAACTGGCCCGTTTGCCGATCACCTTTACACCGACCGACGAGATGGTCCAGCTGACCGACCCCCACGTGGCGGCCATGTCGATCGCCTCGCTTTCACTGAATGTTTCACTTGATTTAGATAGCGGCACCGCCGATGAATGACGATTCCCAAATCCTGATTGCGCGCCTGCTCACGCATCAAACCCTGCGCCGCGACGACAAGCTCGTCAAGCGCGTGCTGTCCGACGAGCTGTTCCGCGCCGAAATCGATGCGCGCCTGCTGGCCTGCGGCTTGAAGCTGCTCGACAACGTGTATGCCGACCACGTGACTTTGGCCCTGACGCGCACCATCGAGCCGAAGATCTTCGGCGCGCGCGACGTCTGGCAAAACAACAATTTTGGTTTGGCGCGCGATGGCGTGGCCTTGCTGGTGGTGCTGTGGGCGCAGATCATCCTGCCCAAGCGCGAACGCCAGGAAACGCACCAGCACGCGGACGATGACCAGAACGATATGTTCGGCACGGAAAAACCGCTGCCGCGCGCGGAAGACGCCTCGATCGGCATTTCCTACAAGGCGCTGCTGTCGGACTTCGGCGACAAGCTGGGCAAGAAAACGCGCATGGACATGAATTTGGGCACCCTGGCCAAGCTGGGCTTCATCGAGCGTCGTGGCGACTTCATCCTGGAAGGTCCGCTGCTGGACCTGATGATGGATACCGACGTGCTCAAGGAGCGCATCATCAACGGCGCCCTGGCAGACGTGTTCAAGCGGGCGCCTGCGCGCCTGGTGGCCGTCGACCCCGATGCCGACCTGGCAGACGACCTGTCCGCCGAGATCGGCGACTTGCCAGACGCGGGCGACGAGCCTGCGTCCGACCTCCCTCACTGAAAGCGCCCATGTTTCATATCAAATCACTTGAACTGGTGCACTGGGATTACTGGCAGCGCATCAAGAATATTCCGCTCGACGCGAAGATCATCACCATCGCTGGGCAGAACGGTTCGGGCAAGACCACCTTGCTCGACGCCTTGCGCACCTTGTTCGGCCTCGACTGCTCGATGGGGCGCACGTATAAACACTATGCGCGCCACTCGGGCCAGCAGACGGCCTGGCTGCGCGCTGTGGTCGACAACAAGAACGTGGGCAAGCAGCTGTCGAACCGCCCGTTCCGCAGCTCCGGCTTCTTCAGCGACGATGAAGTGACCCTGTTTTGCCAGATCCAGAAGAATGGCGGCGACTGGAAGCGCCAGTATCTGATGCGTCCGGGCAATGTGCAGATCGAGGACATCACGGACGCCAACGACTGGCTGGGCGTGGAAAACTACCGCAAGCGCCTGGCCAATGCGGGCCTGTCGCCCGCCATGTCGAAAGTGCTGGCGCTGGAGCAGGGCGAAACGGATAAATTGTGCGAATACGCGCCACGCCAGCTGCTCGACCTGGTATTCCAGGTGTTCGGCGACAAAGAAGTGCTGGACGCCTACGATGAAGCCAAGCGCCACCAGCGCGATACGGAAGTGGAGCTGAAACGCTTCGAGACGGAACTCGAGGCGTCGAAGACCAACCTGGAAGGCTTGCGCCTGCGCGTGGCCAATTACCACCAGTGGGAAGGCCTGCATAAAGAGCGCCGCAACCTGCTGGAAGAAGTGCTGCCCAGCCTGCAGTACCACGAAGCGCGCGAAAAGGCCGCCACGGCCAGCCGCCAATTGCGCGATGCGCGCAAACCGATGGCGCAGGCGGACCAGCAGCTGACGGACAAGCGCAATGCGCTGGCGGCACAAGCGAAGGCCCTGTCCGACGCGCAGATGAACGAGACCCTGCTGGAGCAGGAGTCGATCGGCTTGCAGAGCCGCCTTTCCCTGATCAATAGCAAGCTGAAACCGCTGGACAGCCTGCTGGAACAAAAAGACCGTTTGCACAAGCTGGCGGCCGACTCGGGCAGCGACATCGCCGCAGTGACGGCCCAGCTGGAACAGAAGGAAGCGCAATTGCTGCAGCAGCGCCAGCAGCGCGACGCCTTATCGGGGCGCATCGCGGGCGAGCAGGCGACGATTGCCGCGCTGCAAGGCAAGACGGCCATGCCGGAGCCGGACAATGTGCGCGGCATGCGCCGCGCGCTGCGCGACGCGGGCATCAGCCACGCGATGCTGTCGGACATCGTCGAAGTGACGGACAGCCGCTGGCAGGGCGCCGTCGAAGGTATATTGGGCGGCTACGCTTCGGTGGTCCTGCTCGACAAGGCCAAGGATGCGGCTGCCGCCTACCGCCTGGCCGAGAAGGAGCGCTACCGCCACTTCATCGTGCCCGAGCTGGTCACGGCGCCTGTCGCGAAAGACGAGAGCTTGCTGGCGGTGGTGAAATTTTCCGCGCCCGTGCCCAGCTGGCTGATCGAGCAGCTGTCGCGCATCGCGCGTGTCGATTCCGTCGAAGCCGGTTTTAAATTGGGCAACCACGAAGAGTGGATCACGCCCGAGGCGTATCACCGCGAACGCCGTGGCGGACGCTCCCTGTTCGTGGAAGCGTCGCGCTACCGCTTCGGCCAGGCTGGCCGCAGCGGCCGCCTGGAAGCGCTGCTGCGTTCCTTGCCGGGCCTGGAAAGCCAGGAAGATACGCTGACCCTGGCCATTTCCAAGCTGGCGGCCGAAGTGGGCGCGTTGAAGGCGCGCATCGCCGGCGTCGACGCGGCCAAGGAACTCAGTGCGCGCCAGGAAGAATTCGCCGAAGCGCTGCGCAATTCGAAGCCGCTCAAGGAAGAGCGCCTGGAAGTGGGCGGGCGCCTGGGCGAGCTGCAAAACCTGACGAAAAACGCCACCGTGGCGCGCACGCGTGCCGATACCGTGTGGCAAAACGCGCGCCTGGCCCTGTCCGAGGCGGAAGCGGGATCGCGCCTCGGTTACAAGAAGCAGATTGAACAGCGCGCCGAGCATGCGCGCGCCTTGCTGGCCCTGCGCCATGCGTGGCGCCACCTGCCGAAAAGCTGGCGCCGCCCTGCGCGCCGCGCGGCCCTCGTGGCCGAGCACCAGAACGCGCACCAGGTCGACTTGCGCGTGGCCAGCCTGCAAAACAGCCTGGCGCGCGACGACTGGGAACTCGACGCCACCGTCATCGACCAGCATCACCGCCTGTCGGACCAGCTGCATGGCCGCCAGTCGGAAACGGACGAGCGCCGCTATCAGAACAACCGCGCCATCGAAGCGACGGGCAATGCCCGCGGCGCCTACATGGAGCGCTTGCGCTATACCATCAAGACCTATAGCAAGAACATCAAGGAGCTGGGCGAACTGGCCGGCATCGAAGTGCATGCCGACCCCGTGCGCCTGGAAAACGATGACGTGCAGCTGTCGCAGGCGGGCTTGCACGTGCGTTTCAAATTCGACGGCAAGGGCGTGATCGGCATGAACGATGGCGAAGCGTCGGGCGGCCAGCAGGTGATGAAGTCGCTGGTGCTCTTGATCGGCTTGCTGAAATCGGAAGACGGTTCCGGCGGCTTCGTCTTCATCGACGAACCGTTTGCCCACCTCGATATCCGCAACATTCAATTGGTCGGCGAATTCCTGAAAAACACGCAAGCGCAATACCTGATGACGACGCCGTTGACGCACAACACGGATGTCTACGATCCCTCGGAACTGACTTTGATCACCAGCAAGAAGAAAAAGGATAGCCAATGGGCGCAACCGATTTTCGTGCTGCAGCGCCGGGTCGAACCCGTAGCGGGCAAGGCCGCGTGATGCGCCGTTTACTGCTGTCGGCCGCGTTGGCGCTGGCGTGTTCGGCGCCAGCGATGGCCAATGACGGCATCGGTTCGGTCAGTGCCGGCGGCATTATCGTCGGCAAGACCGACGCCGTGGCCATGAAAAAGGAAGTGCTGACCGTCAGCACGGACTTGATCAAGGTCGAGTACGAGTTCCTCAACGAATCGACAAGCGATGTGGAAGAGACCATCATCTTCCCGCTGCCCGCCTACCAGGCTGGCTACCACCAGTCGCCCACGTACTATGGCCAGCCGCAGCAGTTCTCGATCGAGGTCGACGGCAAGCGCAAGGATTACCAGACCGTGCTGCTCGCCAAACTCGACGGCCGTGACGTGACGGCGCGCCTGGCGCAGCTGGGCCTGTCAGATGCCCAAGTCGCCTATTTCCCGTCATTCAGCCCGTTCGAAAAGAAGGTGGCGCCCTTGAACGCCGCGCAGAAAAAAGCCATGGTGGCCGAAGGCTTGCTGGCCAAGCTGTCCGAAGACGAAGAATGGGTGCCGGCCTGGTCCGTGACGGTGGTCTACCAGTGGCAGCAGACATTCCCTGCCGGTAAAACGGTGCGCGTGCGTCATCAATATGCCCCTTTCGTGGCCGCCGGCCCCGGTGCCTCCTACCTGGGCGAAGGCAAGGAGTTTGAACAAAAATATTGCGGCGACAAGGCCTTCTACAAGACGTGGAACCGCCTGGCGGCACAACAGGGCGAGGGCGGCTTCGTCAATGCCAAGTGGGTCTCGTACATCTTGAAGACGGGCAACACCTGGAAGAATGGCATCGAGGACTTTACCCTGAACCTGGTCAAGGGCAAGCCGGATGAGTTGATCAGCCTGTGCTTCCCTGGCACGTTTACCAAGATCAATCCCACCACCTTGCAAGTCAAGCTGCGCAATTTCCGTCCGCAACAGGATCTGAACGTGTATTTCGGCAATGTCGAGGGTGGCAGCGAGAATACGGGCGAGGCACCTGCGCTGCGCACCAATTACTTGCTGAAGAAATAGAAAGACAGCGCCATGCCCACTCCGATTCTCACCCGTCTGCGTAGCCTGCTCCTGGGCGCGTTGCTTGCCGCGCCCGCTGCCTGGGCCGACAGCTATACCGATTTCCAGCAAGCCAGCGGCCAGCTGGAAGCGCTGATGGCCAAGGCGACACCGCACAGCGGCTTGCCGCGCCTGGGCGATCCTGCCGTGGCGCAGCTGTTTGCCCACATCGCCGACGGTCCGCGCCTGTTCCAGGCACCCGTCGCGGCGCTGCAGGACGTGAACCAGAGCGTGGCCGTGTGCGAACAGGCCATGCGTCTGGGCAAAACATACTATGCGTTTGGCCTCGCATGGCCGTTGCCGCTGTCCGGCGCCGAACTGCAGCAGGCGCGCAAGGAACAAGCGACGCAGAACCTGGCCAATTACGGTGATGAAATGAGCACCTTGTTTGCTTTCAGCATGCATTGCCATGGCCATTTGATAGCGCTGATGGAGCAGGAATTCAGCGCCCAGCCGGCCGATGCGGTAAGCGGGCCAGAGCGGCTGCGCGCGCGGGCGTTCAGCAAGAACACGGCCGTTGTTTACACGGGTGTATTGCAGTTCATGCAGGTGCCGTTCTGGAGCGTGGCGCAAAAGAAAATGATGCTGGAAGCGGCGGCGCAGCACGCCACGGCGAATGCCAATCTGATGGCGCCGCCCTTGCGCGAGCGCCTGCTGACCAGCCTGGCCGATGCGGACCAGGATCTCGATCCCGCTCTGGCGCCGGCGCTGGCGACGATACGCCAGGCACTGGCGGTGACGACGTGTACCGGCCTGTGCCAGTACTACTGACCTGGCTTAGAGCCTATCCCAGTAGGGAGCGTCTTCTGCTTGCAGTTCATCAGGAGCGCGGACAAGGCGTGAGGAGGACGCGTGGCGAGCCACGCGACGACGATCAACGCAGTCCCCGCTTCTGAGGGGCGCCAGCAGGGGATGTATTCATCTACTGGGAGAGGCTCTTAGTCGGCAGCTTCCAAGGGTTTGTTGCGCTGGCGCCAGCGCAGCAAGCCCCACGCATACACGGCGTAGTAGCCGATCACCAGGCCGTAGGCGGCCATGGTCAGCGGGCTCTGGCCGAACGGTGGCGGCGGCACGGGCACGTCGAGGCGCGTGTTCAGGTAGATTTCCATGCCACGGTACAGCAAGCGGGCGATGAACAGCATCGTGATGGCCAGGCCCAGGTAGCGGTGCTGGGTAAAAAAGAAATCTTTTCCGACTTGCTCGAAGCGCGTCAGCTTCAAGCCCAGCACACCCAGCCAGCCGCCGGCCAGCGCACCCGCGCCCAGGCTGGACAGGGGCAGGACGTCGAATTTGGTCGTCGTCGCCAGGAACAGCAGCAGCGCGGGAAACGCGATCGCCACGCTCCAGTGGCGCCACAGCTGCGATTTCTGGCGCGCCACCAGTTTCTTCAGGCGCGAATAAATGCGCCAGACCAGCAGCGGGACCAGTAACAGCAGGGCGAGGGTGGTGGTTTCCATGTAGGCAATCGGGTACGGTAAAACAGCGATTGTAAGCGAGATGGCGACGGGCGGCGATGCTTGTCAAACGGTAAAAGTTGCTGGTTGACATTTACATGGCATGAACGCACTATGCCTTGTCACAATGCGTCGCCATGAGCGGTGCGGTGCGCTCGCTTGTTGTCACTACCTTCATACACTGGAGTTCCATGTCTGCTCGTTTGCCTTTGCTGCCCATCACTGTCGGCCTGTTGGCCTCGTCCTCCCTGGCCATGGCGCAAGATGGGGGCTATCAAATGCCACCGGCGCCCCTGCAAGCCATCGTCGATGCGCCGCGCGCACCGACCCTGAGCCTGAGCCCGAAGCGCAACCTGGCCGCCGTGCTGCCCACGCCATCCTTGCCCGGCATCAGCGAAGTGGCGCAGCCGGAACTGAAGCTGGCGGGTTTGCGCATCAATCCGCGCACGTATGCGGCCAGCCGCTTCAGCTTCCACACGGGACTGGGTTTACTTGACATCGATACGCAGAAGGAAATCAAGGTCTGCGGCTTGCCTGCCTCGCCCCGCATCGCCGATCTGGCCTGGTCGCCCGACCAGCGCTACCTGGCGTTTACGCATGTCGCCTATGCCGATCCCGCCAACGGCGTGAAGGAATCGGGCGTGCAATTGTGGCTGCTCGACGTGCAGACGAAAGCGGCGCGCAAGCTGGGCAATCAATCCCTGTCGACCGTCTACGGCCGCGGCTTTTCCTGGATGCCGGACAGCAAGACCTTGCTGGTGCAGCTGAAACCGGCCAAGCTGGGCGCGGCGCCTGTGCAGAGCGGCATCCCGACGGGGCCGTCCGTCCAGGATAGCGTGCCGGGCGGTGGCGTCAAGCAATTGCGCACCTATCCCGACCTGTTGAAGAACGAACAGGATGCGCAGCTGTTCGAACACTACATCACCGTCCAGCTGGCATTGCTGGACGTGGCGGGCAAGCAGCGCCTGGTGGGCCAGCCGGGCCAGTTTTCGCGCGTGTCGGCCTCGCCCGATGGCAAGCACCTGCTGACGACCAGCATCGTGCGTCCGTATTCGTACATCGTGCCGGCGCATGACTTTGCCCACCAGATCGACGTACGCGACCTGCATGGCAAGGTGGAGCACGCGGTGGCGGCCCTGCCGCTGGAGGAAGGGCTGCCGCCAGGCAATGATGCCGTGTCCGCCGGCGTGCGCTCCGTCAGCTGGCGCGTCGATGCGCCAGCGACTTTGGTGTGGGCTGAAGCGCAGGACGGCGGCGATCCGGCCAAGACGACGGAGATCCGCGACATCGTCTACACGCAGGCGGCGCCGTTCACTGCCAAGCCGGCCGTGCTGGCCAGGCTGGGCTCGCGCTATGCGGGCGTGGCCTGGGGCCGTGGCGACCTGGCCCTGCTCAGCGAAGCGTGGTACAAGACGCGCGCCGTCAAGCAGTGGAAGATTTCGCCAGATCAACCTTCCACGCCGGCTGACCTCGTGTATGCCGGATCGTTCGAAGACCGTTACAACGATCCGGGCCAGCCCGTCATGCGTGCCGATGCGGCCGGCTTGCCGCGCTTGCTCATCGCCGCCGATGGTTCCATCCTGCTCGACGGCCAGGGCGCCTCGAAGGACGGCGACCGTCCCTTCATCGACCGCCTGAACCTGGCGACGAAACAGAAGCAGCGCCTGTTCCAGAGCGCCGCACCCTACTATGAAAACGTGGTGGCCGTGCTGGACGAGGACGGCAGCCGTTTGTTGTCGACGCGCGAGTCGCCCACCGAGCAGCCGAATTACTATGTGCGCAACCTGAAACAGCAGGGCGCGGCACAATTGACGGCCCTCACGCATTTCCCCCATCCGCTACCGCAATTGAAGGACGTGCAGAAAGAGCTGATCCGCTACAAGCGCGCCGATGGCGTGGACTTGACGGCGACATTGATGCTGCCGCCGAACTACGACGTGAAACGCGACGGCCCATTGCCGACCCTGATGTGGGCGTATCCGCAGGAATTCAAGACGGCCAGCGCGGCCAGCCAGACCAAAGGTTCGCCATACAAATTCAATGCCGTCAGCTACTGGGGGCCGGCCGCCTTCCTGTCCATGGGCTACGCCGTGCTCGACAATCCATCGTTCCCCATCGTCGGCAACGGCGAGCAGGAACCGAACGACACCTATCTGCCGCAGCTGGTGGCCGATGCCGAAGCGGCCGTCGATGAAGTGGTGCGCCGTGGCGTGTCCGACCGCAAGCGCATCGCCATCGGAGGCCACTCGTATGGCGCCTTCATGACGGGCAACTTGCTGGCGCACACGCGGCTGTTCCGCGCCGGCATCGCCCGCAGCGGCGCCTACAACCGCACCCTGACGCCGTTTGGCTTCCAGGCGGAAGAGCGCTCGTTCTGGCAGGCGCCCGCCGTCTACCAGGCCATGTCGCCGTTCAACTATGCGGACAAGATCAAGGATGCGTTGCTGATGATCCATGGCGAGCAGGACAATAACTCGGGCACTTTCCCCATCCAGAGCGAGCGCATGTTCCAGGCCGTCAAGGGACTGGGCGGCACGGCGCGCCTGGTGATGCTGCCGAACGAGAGCCATGGCTACCGCGCGCGCGAATCGATCATGCAGATGCTGTATGAAAGCAACAACTGGCTGGAGAAATATGTGAAGAACGCCCCGCCACCGGCCCCCGATGTCAAGCCGGCAGCGAAATAAGGGGCGCGCAGGGCAGGAGGCGCATTTCTCGTGGTATGGTCTTTCTTTGTCTTCAGGGAGGCCAGCCATGTCCGTCATCCACGCCCACCGCGCGCCCGACCCGGCGCCTGTCGATGAACCCATGCCGGCGCCGGAGCCGCAAGAAGCGCCCGGGCGCCAGCCGGGGCCCGTGCATCCGGTGCCGCAGGACGATCCCGTGCCGCACCCGCATCCTCAGTAACCCCCAATAAATTATTGTGATTTCTGACTTCCATAACCGGCGCTCTACGGCGTTGCCCGCTGCTAGCAGTGCTCGCATTGCGTCGCAGCGGGCGCCTTGCATAGCATCCGGTTCTGTTCGTCATAATTTCACAATAATTTCCTGAGGATTACTTAGTTAATCTCCTCAAGAAAGGCTGTTTCAGATGGCAATTGTCAAGGAAGTCTACACACGCAAAGTCAGCGGAGAATCGTTTGACTATGAACTCGATTACACCCAGGGCGCGGACGTGGCCTGGATTGCGCGCGTGTACCACGACGGCGTGCTGAAAGGCTCGCCGCACGGCGCGCTGACGGCCAACGTGCTGTCCGGCCCCGCGCTGGAACAATATCTGCGCGCGTATGTCGAAGGCATGATCGAGCGGGGGCTCGACGTGGCCGAATAAACTGTTTGTGGCAGAGCAAAGAAAAGGGCGCCGAGGCGCCCTTTGTTGTTTCTGGTCGTGGTGTCGGATTACGCGGCTGCGCCGCTGCGCCGCTCATCCGATCTATGCGCTGTCTTGACGCCTTGGCCAACAATATTGTCGGATTACGCCCTTGCGGGCTAATCCGACCTACGCGCATGCGCATGGACCGTAGGTCGGATTAGCGCTTGCGCGTAATCCGACAACATTGTTGGCCGCCACTCTAATCAAACGCCCACGTGTACAACACGTCCAGCGCATTGTTCGTGCCGGTCTGGAATTGCAGGGTGATGCGGCGATTCAATTTGTAGCGCAGTTTCACCAGGCTCGTCGCCGTGCTCGTGCCTTGCTCGAACGTCAGGTAGGCGCGCGACGACAGGCGCTTGCCGACGGTGACGACCGTGCTTTCCAGACCTTGCGCCTGCGACAGGCCCACTTCGTCGAGTCCCAGCGAACTGGCCAGCTTGCCTTGCAAGCCGCCACCGGAGCCGCCGAAGAGGGCGCCTGCGGCCGTCGTCAGCAAGGCCATTTCATCGCCGGCCGCCGTTTCCGCGCCATGGCCCAGAATCAGCCAGGCCAGCTTGTCGCTGTCCGACACGCTCGGCGTGGAGACCAGCTTGGCCGTCGGCGCCTGCGCCGTGCCGCGCACTTCCACGCCCGCTTCCACATTCGTTTCCGACAAGGCTTCGCCTTCGGGACGCTTGCGTACGGCCAGGATATTCAGCGACGGGTTGTCGTAGGCGCCCGTGAAGGCGATCAAGCCCCGTTCGATCGACAGCTTCTGCCCGTAGGCCGCGTACTGGCCGTTGGTGACCTTGATGCTGCCCGTCACGCGCGGCGCGGCGCGGTTGATGACGCGGGCGCGCACATTGCCCGCCAGATCCGCATCGAGGCCCATGCCGCGCAGGTGGAAGGCATTGCCCAGGTCAAATTCCAGGTCTATATTCAGGGGCAATGACGGCGCTTCCTTGGCGCCTTTGACTTCCTTGCCCAGCACCACCACGTCGCTGCTTTGCGTCGGCGTGTCTTGCGGCGCCAGTTCGATCAGCGCGCGGTTGGCCTTGAACTTGCCCTCGAAGCTGAAGCGCTTGTCGTTGCGCACCAGGGTGCTGTTGCCCGACAGGATCAAGGTGCGGTCGGGACGCGCCAGCGCCTGCAGGCGGTCGGCCATCAGTTTCAGTTCCAGGCTCGCTTCGCCATTCGCAAAGCGTACCCAGCCATCTGCCTGCACCTTGCCATCGCCGCCGTCAAAGCTCAGGCGCTGCAATTGCAATTGATCGCCGGCCAGCTTGGCTTGTAGCACGCCATTGCGCAATTTCAAGCCCTGATCGGCCCAGTTCACCAGCAGCTTGCTGCCGTTGATGTCGCCATTCAATTGCGGCGCGCCGATGGTGCCGCTGCCGGACAAGGCCACTTTCAAGGCGCCGCCCAGCTCCAGGCCTGGCTGGCCCGTCAGCGGCGCCAGCCAGGCCAGTGTATCGATGCTGGTGGTGCCCGTCAGGGAGAGGGCGCTGTCGTTGCCGATGCGCCCGTTCAGCATTTGCACGGTGGCATTGATATCGCTTTGGCCCGCGCGCGCGCCATCGAGTTTCACGGCCAGGCGCAGTTGCTGGTTGGCGACATCCACGCGGGCATCGAAGGTGCGCAGTCCCAGCGCCAGCGGCTGTTCCACGCCCACCGTCACGTCGCCTTTTTCGCGGTAGATGTGCAGCATGCCGGCCAACGACGGGTCTTTCTGTTGCGCCGTCGGCACCTGCATGTCGAGCGACCATTGCGCGCCCAGGGTCAGGTCGCTGCGCGCATTGGCTTGCAGCGAGGGAATCACTTGCGCCAGATAGGTCAGCGCCACGCCGGCCGCCTGACCGGAACTGCTCCAGCGGGGGCCGTTCTTGACCAGGCTTTGCATGGTGATGCTACCTGCCGGCAATTTGATGACGGTATTACCCACGCTGATCTGTTCAGGCTGGCCCAGGCCCGCCACGCCGCTGCCGGCGGGACCGGCCACTTTCACGGGCACGGGCGCTTGCAGCACCAGCGCATAGCGGCCCTTGTTTTGCAGGCTGTCGATGGTGCCCGTCCAGCCGGCGCCGCTCTGGCTGCCGCGGATTTGTACGCTGGCATCGAAATCGTCATTGCGCGCTGTCAAACTGAGCGTATGGCTGCCACGCGTGCCCGTCGTGCCCAGGCGGGCGCTGGCCAGCTTGAAGGTGGGCGTGCTGTAGCCCGTGATGTCCAGGCTGCTGACCATGGGGTCGAGCGCGCCCTGGCCGGCACCCACGCTGGCGCTGCCCTTGATGGATTTCAATTGCTGGTCGCCAAAGAAGGTCAGATCCTTGCCATCGAGCGTCAACTGCGCGGCGGGCGCGTCCATCTTGCCGCTCACGGAACCGGCCGCCTGCAGCACGCCGGCGTAGCGGGGACCCAGGGTCGACAGTTGCGGCGCATCGAGTTTCCACGTCAGCTTGTCGGTGGCGCCCCCCAGCGCGCCCTTAGCCAGCAGGCTGTTCGGCCCCAGGCGCAGTTCCGCATCCACGCTGTCGATGCGCTTCGCGTTGGCCGACAGCTTGGCGTAACCGGCCAGCGGGGCGTTTTGCAGGGTCGATTCGCGCAGGGCCAGGTTGAGGGCCACTTGCCAGTCGCTGGTCAGGCGGCCGCTGCCGTTGAAATCCGCATTCACGTTGCCGTTGGGTAATGTCGCGCCGAAGGCGGCCGGATTGATCTTTTGCAAGGAACCCGTCATTTTCAGGTCCGCTTCCTTCTTCGGACCCGTCAAGCCCACTTCGCCGCTGGCGTGGATGGCGCTGTCAGGCGCAGGGCGCTTGCCGCTGGTCAGGCCCAGTCCCTTCGCATCGGCAACAAAGCTCGTACGCGGCTGCTGCAGCGTGCCCTGCACCACGCCGCTGGCTTGCACGGCGCCCAGCAAATCGCTTTTCAGGGCCGATAGTTGCCGCGCATCGACATTCCAGTTGAGTTTTTCGCCAGCGCCGCCAAAGTTGCCCTTGGCCGTGAGATTATTCTTGCCCAGCGCCAGTTGCACGTCGATACCGCTGAAATGGGCCGCATCGGCCGTCAGCTTGCCCTTGCCCGACAAAGGCTGGTCGAGCAGCTTGCTGGGGCGCACGGTGAAGTCCGCATTCGCCAGCCACTGGGGGGCCACGTGGCCGCTGGCGCGCACGTCGAGGTTCAGGTCGGCCACGGGGAAGGCGCCGAAATCGGCGGGATTGAAACGGCTGGTGCTGGCCACGGCCTTGAAGGGCTGTTCATTCTTGAGGCTGATCTGGCCCGTCGCATTCACGCTGCTTTTGCCTGCTTGCAAGGTGGCCTTGCGCAGTTGCACCAAGGAATCGGCGAGGGTGGCTTCCACGTCCAGGCGCAGCTTAGCTTCACCAAGCTTGGCGCGCAGGGTTTGCGTCTTGCCGTCACTGTCGAGCACGATGTCGCCCACGATCTTCGTGCTGTTGATGCTGCTGTAGATATGTTGCAAGTCGATCTTGTCCGTGTGCAAGGTCAGTTGCGCGTTGCCGATGGGGCCGTCGACGGCGTCGCGGTTGAGCTTGCCACTGCCCGTGAATTTTCCTGCGTTGCCGAAATCGATGATGGCCGATTCGAGTGTCGTGGCCGTCAGGGTGCCGCCCAGGCGCGCTTCGAACTGGCGCAGCGGCAGCTTTTGCTGGTCGATGGGGCCGGGCGTGGCGTGGTTGAGGATGGCCAGCTTGCCCGACACGGTTTGCTTGCTTGGCCGGGTGTCGATGGCGGCATCGAGTTCCAGGCTCAGGTCCGCCTGCGGCAAAGTCGCGTCGAATTTGCCCGGATTGATGTTGCGGCCTTGAATGCTGGCCGAGCGCAGGATGATGACGGGGTCGAACGGCGCCAGCGCCAGCTGGGCGTCGGCCGTGGCCGCGCCCGCGCTGCCCTTGGCTGTCACGTTCAGCACATTCAGGTCGCCACCCAGCTGCAGATTCAAGGCGGCGGGTTTTTCGCCGGCGGCGGCATTGAGCTGCGTCAAGCCCGCCTTGCCTGACAATTTGAACGGCTGCGTGGCGTCTATCGTCGCGCTGGCCGTGGCCTGGCCGAACGGCGTCAGCGCCGAAGCGTCTTCCAGCTGCCATTTCACCTTGTCGCCCGACAAGGTGAAATGGATCTTTTCAAACACCGTGTTGCCGCCCGCGCTGATGAGCGTCACCTTGTCGAGGCGCGCCTCGGCAATGCCGATCTTGAACGGCGAGGCCAGGCTGGCCGGCATCGTCGACGGTTCCTCGGACGGCGCCGTGCTTGCCACGGACAGGCTGGCCACGTGCAGTTCGCTGATGGCAATGCCTTCCGAGAAGAACTGGAACGGCGACCAGTTGATGTCGATATTGTCGGCCGTGATGTGCTGCGTCTTGCTGCGGTAGCTGACGTGGCCCAGGTGCATGCGGTTGTACAGCGAGCCGGACACGCCCGACACTGCGATGTCGCCGCCGCTGGCGCTGGCCACTTTTTGCACCAGCATTTGCAAGGTCGATTCGCGGCCCAGGAACCAGAAGGCGCCGCCCAGCAGCACGGCCAGGCTGGCGACGGCGATCAGCACATAGCGTAACGCCCGGCGCGGTTTTTTTACTGGGGGCTGGGGCGCGGCGTTCGGCGCCTCGGTAGTCATATCGGACATCAGAAAGTAAATCCCAGAGAAAAGTGCAAACGGTATTTTTGGACGGCGTGGCCATATGCCACGTCGACATTGATGGGGCCGACGGGACTCTTGTACCGCCCGCCCAGGCCGTAGCCCGATTTCGGCGTCATGGCCGCTTTCACCGTATCGGCCGCGTTGCCGGCGTCATAGAAGGCGGCAATCGCCCATTTCGGCTTGAACCAGTATTGGTATTCGGCGCTGCCGGTGAGCATGTAGCGCCCGCCGATGGTGGCGTCGCCTTCCTTCACGCCCAGTTCCTGGTAGCCATAGCCGCGCACCGACTGGTCGCCGCCCGCGCGGAACAGGTAGACGGCCGGTACGCCGCGTTTTTCCTTCGAACCGAGCGCGCCCATTTCGCCGCGCACGATCAGCTCGCCCTTTTCACCGAGCGGACGGTAATACACGGCCTTGCTGGCCACGCGCACGAAGCGCTCGTCCGTCAGCACGGGCAGCAGGGCGCCGCCCACCTGGGCATTGATGACATAGCCCCTGGTGGGGAACAGCAGGCTGTCGAGGCTGCGCTTGGTGATGGCATAGGTCAGCGGCAAGCTCTTGCTGCGCGTCTGTTCCAGGCCCACGACGGTCTTGTCTTCGCTGAGGAACTCGAACGTCAGGCTGCGTTCGAGATTGGTGCCGCCCCAGTTGCGCTTGGCCGAGATGGTGGTGACGGCCGTGATTTCATTGGAAATGTCGCTGCGCTCGAACGAAGCGCCGGCGCTGTCGTTGTAGCCGCGCTCGGTGGTTGGAAAGTAAAAATTGGCGTGCGCCGCCTGTTTCTTCGTTTCCATGGTGAGGGCGCTCTTGAAGCGCGTGCCCCACACGTTCAGGTTGTCATAGTTGAGCTGGGCGCGATTGCCCGTATTCGTACTGAAACCGAGACCGGCGCTGACGTTTTGCTGCTTGTTTTCCGTCACGCGCACCACCAGCGGCAGCTGCGGCGCGGGACCGCGGTTGGCGGGCTTGGCTTCCGGGACGGCACCTTCGGCCTCGGCTTGCTGGCTTTCCTGGCCTGCCTCGATCTGCTCGCCCAGGATGCTGCTCATGTCGGCACTCACTTCCACGCTGGCAAAGTAGCCCGTGTCCTGCAGGCGTGCCTGCAACGATTGCAGCGCCGATTCGCTGTAATAGTCGCCCGGGCGTATCTTGTCGAGGTTGCGGATGATGCTGGCATCGTAGCGTTTCAGGCCTTCGATGCGCAGCTCGCCAAAGCGCAGCTCGGGGCCGCTGTCGAGTACCACCAGCAGGGATACCTTGTGCGTTTCCGGGTCGACTACGGCTTGCGTATCGACCAGCTGGGCGCGCGGGTAGCGCGTCTGCACCACTTCGCGCAGCAGCGCGCGCTTGGCCGATTCCCAGTCGGCCTGGCGGAACACGCTGCCCGATTTCAGCGACCAGCTGCGCTTCAGGGCTTCCGTGTCGAAAGGCTCGGAAGCGGCCAGCGGCGGCGTGGGGTCGAAGCCGCGCAATTCCAGCTCGACCTTGTCGATCGTCACCGGTTCGCCCGGCTCGACGTCGACGATGACGACGGGTTTGGCGCCCGTCGTATCGACGCGCACCGTGACGACGGGCGTGTAGTAGCCTGCCGTGGCGACGAGGTTTTTGGCTTGCTCGGGCGTATCGCGCACGAGGCGCTGCAATTGTTCGCGGTCCATGCGCGGGTTGCCGCGGAAGCGTTCCAGGTCCAGGTTTTTTTCCAGCAACTCATCGAGGTCGCCCGGTGCGTTGACCTTGACCTCGTACTGCAGCGGGGCGGGCGCCGCTTCTGTGGCGCTGGCGCTCTCTGGAGCTGCATCTTGCGTGGCCTCCTGGGCGCCGGCATGGGCGATGGGGAACAGCAAAATGGCACCGCCGGCGGCCGCCAGTGTCAGTTGACCCATTACTTTTGTCACTACTTGTGCCAAAATTCGTGGTCGTATCGCCTTGCCGGCAGCTGTATGCCGTATGGGTCGTGCAGAAAACATGGTGCTCCAGATGAGTAAATGCTGACTGCATGTTACCGGAATAGGTAAACTGATGGCGGACGAATAAGTATTTTTTGCGCTGGGAATCACGTTTCCCCGCGCACTATTGGAACAGAATAAAACTGAAAAGAAAGAAATTATGCTAGCAACGGACTCCGCACTGGTGCTCTTTAGCGGTGGACAAGATTCCACCACCTGCCTGGCCTGGGCCTTGAAGCACTATAGCCGCGTGGAAACTATCGGCTTTGACTATGGACAGCGCCATGCGATCGAGCTGACCGTGCGTCCCGGCGTGCTCGAACAGATGCGCCAGCAATCGCCCGAGTGGGACAGCCGCCTGGGCCAGGATCACATGATCGACCTGTCCCTGATTGCCGCCATTTCCGATACGGCCATGACGCAGAACGTCGAGATCGTCATGCAGGAAAACGGTTTGCCGAACACCTTCGTGCCTGGACGCAATTTGCTGTTCATGACGGTGGCCGCCACCGTGGCCTACCGCCGCGGCTTGACGGTGCTGGTGGGCGGCATGTGCGAAACGGATTTTTCCGGCTACCCGGATTGCCGCGACGATACGATGAAGGCCCTGCAAGTGGCCCTGAACCTGGGCATGAATACGCGTTTGAAACTGGAAACGCCGCTGATGTGGCTGGACAAGGCGCAAAGCTGGGATCTGGCAGAAGACCTGGGCGGCCAGCCGCTGGTCGACCTGATACGCAGTGGCACGCACACGTGCTACCTGGGCGAGCGGGGACAATTGCACGACTGGGGCTATGGCTGCGGCACTTGCCCTGCCTGCGCCCTGCGCGCGAATGGCTACCAGCAATACGCGGCGAGGAAGGCCGCCAAGTAAGTAATTTTGCGCCGTTTCTTCAAGCGGCGCGGCAGGGGGACAAGCCATGCTGTGGTTTTTTCCACAGGAGAACCTTGCCATGAAATCCCTCTTTGCCGCGCTGTACGGCCCCGTCTTCTGGGCCGGCTTCATCGGCGGCGCCGCCTGCCTGATTGCGGTCGGTCAGTACTCCCTCTGGGTCTTGCCGCCCTTGCTGCTGCTGGCCCTGCTCACTTCTTTTCTTGCCGAGCGTTATCTGCCGTACGACGGCGCGTGGAACCATGCGCACGGCGACGGCTGGCGCGACGTGCTGCACGCGCTCGTCAACGAGGCGCTGTACTTGCTTGGCTTTGCGGCATTTCCCCTGCTGGCTGGCCATCTGGCGCTGGGGGACTTCTGGCCAGTCCAGCTGCCGTTCTGGGCACAATTGCTGTTGGCCATCCTCATCGCCGACTGCGGCATTACCCTGATGCATTACCTGAGCCACCGCTATTACTTTCTGTGGAAACTGCATGCCGTGCACCACAGCGTGCAGCGCCTGTACGGTTTCAATGGCTGGATGAAACATCCGCTGCATCTGCTGCTGGAAGCGGCGGGCGGCATGCTGCCCTTGTTGTTGCTGGGCATCCCGGAGCCGCTCATGGCCGTGCTGGCGTTTGCCGTGGCGATCCAGTTGTTGCTGCAGCACGCGAATGTTGATATGCGCATGGGGCCGCTGCGCCACGTGTTTGCATGGGCGCCCCTGCACCGTTTCCACCACATGAAATACGGCACGGCCGGCGACGTGAATTTCGGCCTGTTCTTGACGTGCTGGGACCGCCTGCTGGGCACCTGCTTCGACGCGCCGCACTATCGCATGCGGGGCGAAGACCTGGGCATCGGCAGCCGTCCCGATTATCCGCTCACGTATGGGGCGCAACTGCTGGAACCGTTCCGCGCGGAAGAGGGCGTGTGCGCGCCCGAGCTGCCGGCCGGCTTGAAGCCTGCGCTCAATCGAGCAGCTTGACCTTGAGCTGGCGCAAGCTGCGGTCGGCGCGCACGCCGAACAGGCTGCGCATGGTACGCGACAAATGCGCCGCATCGGCAAAACCGGCGCCGTGGGCCGCATCCGTCAATGTGGCGCCGAGCAATATGAAACGGATGGCCAGGCGCAAGCGGCGCCACAGCACCAGCCGGCGTACGGGCAAGCCCAGCTGGGCGTTGAACAGGCGTTCCAGCTGGCTCAGCCCCCGGCCACGGCGGCCGCGCTGACCTTGCCCGACAGCAGCGCATCGACCTGGTCCAGCGCGCGCTGCACGCGCGCGTCAGCGAGGATTTCCCTCGGTTGTGCCTGCAGCCCGGCGGCCAGGCTGTCGAGGTTGGGCGCGCCTGCGCAGTTGGCGGCTGCCAGCAAGGCCGCGCCACTCAGGCGCTGCGGTTCCGCATAGATGGTCAGCATGAAAGCCGGCGCGGCCACGATGGCGTGCGGATGCAGGCTTTCGATCAGCAAGTGCCGCGCCGTGTGGATGATGCCGTCGAGCTCTGCCGTGAAGGGCGCCCCGGTGCTCAGTATCGCTGGTGCGCATAATGGGCGTGGCTGTCCGTGGCGCCCGCTGCGCCATGCAAGATGGCAAAGTCGGGCGCCAGCCATAGTGTTCCCTGCCAACTATCCTGCTGCAAACGCGACTCCTTCATGATGGTTTCCAATGCATCGAATTCTCCCGAAGTAGTCATTATTGCATTTGCGAAATTTGTGATTTTTTTAATACAATATTCAGCATTGCAAGGGCGCCCGCTGTAACGTACTATCATTCTCATCGACTACCGATGGTAATCGTGCAGCCCGCTGCCAGCCATGCTGCTGGCGGTGTAGTGGTTTGATGTCCGTTCTGCCTGTCAGCCTGTCATGTCTACACGCGCGTCTACGTCGTGGTTTGCTCGGTCAGTGTCGCACTGGGGGGGGCCGCGCGTGCTGGCTGCGCTGGTGCTGGCGCTGTGCCTGGGACTGACGTATGGCGCCTGGCGCAATGCCCACGACGCCAGCGAACAGCAGGTGCAGGCCGATTTTGACTTCCGCGTGCGCGAACTGGTGGGCAACATCGTCGTGCGCATGCAGACCTACATCCAGGTGTTGCACGGCGTGCAGGGACTGTATGCCAGTTCGCAAAACGTCACGCGCAGCGAATTCCATGCCTATCTGGCGGTGCAGCAGGTGGACCGGCATTTTCCCGGCATCCACGGCATCGGCTACCTGCCGCTGTTGCCCGGTGCCGGGCTGGCGCGGCACGAAGCGAGCGTGCGCGCGGAGGGTTATCCCGGCTATGCCGTACGTCCGCCGGGCCAGCGCGCCTGGCATGCCCCCATCACTTATCTGGAACCTTTAAGCGAAAGCAACCTGCTGGCGTTCGGCTATGATATCTGGTCGGAACCCGTGCGCCGCGCCGCGCTCGAACAGGCGCGCGACACGGGGCAAGCGGCCATGACGGGCAAGATCCACCTGGTGCAAGATGGCGGCAGCGCCCAGGCGCATGGCTTCCTGGTCGTGCTGCCCGTGTATGACAATGGCTTGCCGCATGCCAGCGTGGCGCAGCGCCGCGCCGCCTTGCGCGCCTGGGTGTTTGCGCCGTTCCGCATGGTCGACCTGATGGCGGGCGTGGGCGGTGAGGGCGCGCGCCAGCTGGACCTGGAAATCTATGATGGGGCACAACAGGCTGAGGCTGCCCTGATGTATGACAGCTTGCCGGACATGCAGTCGGCGGCCGGGTCGGACAGCCTGGTGTCGCAGCAGGCGGCCAGCATCGCCGGCCATGCCTGGACCTTGCGCGTGCGCGCCATGCCGGGCTTCGATGGCGAGCTGCTGGCGCGGCCCCGCCTGGTGGCCTGGACCGGTTTACTGGCCAGCATCGTGCTGGCGCTGGCGGCCTGGCTGCTGGCGGCGGGCCGCGCCCGCGCCCAGGCGGCGCTGGCGCGTTCGAGCCAGTTGACGGAGCAGCTGGAGCAGGGCCAGGCCAGCGTGCTGGCGATGGCCGAGGCGGCGCAGCGCAGCCAGGCCATGCTGCGCAGCATCCTCGATTCGACCATCGACGGCATTTTGGTCGACAATATCGAAGGCCGTATCTTCACTTCGAACCGGCGCTTCCGCGACCTGTGGCAAGTGCCCGACGCGCTCGACTGGCAAGCGGACGGCGCGTCACTGGTACGCCATGTGGAAAGCCAGCTGGAGCAGGCGGCGCCTTTCCTGGGAGCACGCGCCCACGCGCCGCATGGCCACCGCGAGCGGCGCGACGTGCTGCACCTGCGCGATGGACGGGTGGTCGAGCAATACGTGCGCAGCATGCAGCTGGGCAATGAACAGGCGCGCTTGTGGACCTTCCGCGACATCAGCGAGCGCAGCCAGATGGAACGGCGCGAGCACACGCGGCGGCAAGTGCTGGAAATGCTGGCCACGGGCGCGCCGCTGGAGCGGGTGCTGGAAAGCGTGGTGCTGAGCGTGCAAACCGACCATCCCGCCATGCTGTGCAGCATCTTGTTGCTCGATGAAAATCGCCACCGCCTGGTGCTGGGGGCGGCGCCGAGCTTGCCCGCGTTTTTCAACGTTTCCAGCCATGGCCATGGCCTCGACACCCTGCAGGGCGTGCATGGCATCGCCGCGCAAGCGCTGCGCGACGGCCAGCGCGTGATCGTGGGCGACCTGCATGCCGCTGCCGATGTGCAAGAGACGATGGAACTGGCGTGGCGGGCCCAGCTGCAATCGTGCTGGGCCGAGCCCGTGCGTGGCGGTTCGGGCAAGTTGCTGGGCGTGCTGATGGCGTATCACCGCCAGCCTACCTTGCCCGGTGCGGCGCATCTGGCGCGGCTGAGCGAGGCGGCGCACCTGGCCGGCATGGCCATCGAACAGGCGCAGGTGGCGCTGGCCCTGCGCGCAGGCGAAGCGCGTTTTCGCAGCCTGTATGACCATGCGCCCGTGGCCCTGTGGGAACAGGACTGGTCGGCCGTGCGCGCCGCGCTCGATGCGCTCGAACACGCTGGCGTGCGCGACCTGGGCGCCCACTTCCAGGCCCATCCGGACGCGCTGCAGCGGCTGGCGGGGCTGGTGCGCATCATCGATGCGAACGGCGCCGCGCTGGCGCAGGTGCGCGCCAACGAGGGCGACCAGCGCCGCGGCGCGCTGGGCCTGGCGCAGAATTTCGATGCCAGCGCCTTGCCCCGTTTCGGCGATGCACTGCTGGCGCTGGCTGGCGGCGCCCATCTGTACGAGTGCGAGAGCAGCTTCTTGCGTCTCGATGGCGCGGCGCGGCAAAATGAGCTGAGCTTGCTGGTGATGCCCGGCCATGCCGACAGCCTGGACTTCGTCATGGTGTCCTCGCTCGATATCACCGAGCGCAAGCGCATGAATGCGGAATTGCTGCAGCTGGCCACCACCGATTTTTTGACGGGCTTGCCGAACCGGCGCCACTTCATGGCGGCACTGGAAAACGAGCATGCACGGCTGCAGCGCGAACTGGCCAGTTGCGCCAGCGTGTTGATGCTCGATATCGATCACTTCAAGCGCGTCAACGACGAGTATGGCCACGCGGTGGGCGATACCGTGCTGCGCCACCTGGGCGCGATGATGTGCCAGGCGCTGCGCAAGGTCGACGTACCGGGTCGCGTGGGTGGCGAAGAATTCGCCATCTTGCTACCTGGCACCGACCTGGCGGCGGCGGCCGTGTTTGCCGAGCGGCTGCGCCGGCGCGTGGCGGAAAGTTCCCTGACCACCGACGGCGGTATCCTGATCACCATCACGGTGAGCATCGGCATGGCCGCCATGGCCGGCACGGATGCCGATTGCGACGCCGTGCTGGCGCGCGCCGACGAGGCGCTGTACCGCGCCAAGCGGGGCGGGCGCAACCGCATCGAACAGAATGATGGCGGCAGCGACGGCGTGCTCAGCAAGTTCATGGCGCAGTGATTACAGGCTGTGCTGATGCGTTTGTGCCTGCTTGTGCTTGCGGCTGACGATCAGCCAGACGATGGCGACGGGAATCAACAGGGGCAGCAGCACGGGCGTGCTCAGCGCCAGCAGCAGTGCCACGCAGAGTGCCAGCACGGCGATCAGCACCACGCCCACTCCGGCCAGCACCACGCCCGTGACGACGGCGGCGCACACCAGCGCAATGGCGGCGACGAGCAAGCCGCCGCCAGCAAACACCAGCCCGAACAGCCACTCCAGCGGACCATCGACATCGCCGCCGTTGAACTGCATGTGCATGTCGCTGCCACCGACCTTGTCGAGGAACAGGCAAGCGAGCATGACGATGAGGACGAAGGTGAGCAGTTTTTTCATGGTAAGCCTCGGTGTGTGGGGGATGGGGTGTTGCATGATCACACTGTAGGGGCACGCCGGGCTGGTCGCCAGCGGCGTGCGACAGGCTGTCATTTTCACGGTATGGGAGGTCTGTACGGGCAGAAAACGCTGAATCTGGAACAAGATTTCTTTTCTTGTAATACGCGCAAGCCGTCCTATACTGACTACCTCAGTCTCGCAAGGAGGGCAACATGCTTTTGTTTGCAGATACCGGGGATCAATCGCTATCCCTTTCCCACCATCGAAGCACGCGCCAGCGTAGCGCCCCGCAGTCCTGCGCCGAGCCCGTCGGCGCGCCATCGGCGATACCGCCGATCATCATCAATCCCTTTAATTACCATGCGCCACTGCCAGCCATCGACCCGCGCTGGGTGCCGCCCGGTCCGCCGCTGACCTGGCCCAACCGGCCTGCCATGTCCATGTGCTGATGGCTGGTCATTGAAGGAAATGACCAGCCTGGTAGTGAAAAAAGCCCGCATCGCGGGCTTTTGCCAGTACCTGCCCGCGTCAGGAGGATTTGCGGCGCAGCATGAAACCCAGCAAGCCCAGGCCGGCCAGCAGCATGGCATAGGTTTCCGGTTCGGGAACGGCCGCGATGAAGGCGTGGTTATCCGTCTCGAAGGCATTCTGCGTGGAGTGGAAGGCAACCGAGGTGATCTTGCTGCCAACGCCGGCGAAGGCATTCACGTACAGGCCCACGGACTGATTGCCGTTGGCGGAATCGCCGGCCAGCGTTGCCAGTTGCGTGCCCGTCAGCGTGGTCGAGCTGTGGTCGGCAAAGGTGTAGGTTACGCTGTTGTACGTGTCCGGCGAACCCATGTAGAAGCCGAAATAGCTCAAGCCGCTACTGAAGTTGGCGGTCACGGGCGAGTGCTGGTCGGAAGAAGTGCCTGCCGACAAATACTTGCTCATATCGCCAGGAGGCGCGGCATGGTTGCTGTTCGTGCCGGTGAACAGCGCGCCGTCGACGTAGTTGGCGGGCAAGATGCCGCTGTTGAAATCGATCGTGGTGGCGCCTGCAACGGATGTCACCAGCCCTTGGCCAGCCAGGGCTGTGCCGCCGGCCGTAAACGTGGGGACGGCGCTGGCGCTGCCGGCGGCAGCAGCGAGCGTCGCGCATGCCAGTGTGGACAAGATTTTCATGTTTATTCCCTCAAAGATTTATAGGTGTACGCAGCTGTTTTGATCAGGACAGGCAGAAGTGCTTGGCGTGGCGATGCAAGGCGGCGTGCGGGGATGAGGGACGTCGCATGATGAAAGAATTTCTTGAGGCCAAGCATTACTAAATGCAATATTTGAAATATAAAAAACATAATTCAGATTGCAAAATAATAATAGTCTTAGTTGAGCAATATCAAAGCTCGATTACTAGAGTAAAGCTACTACATTGATAGCTTGTCTTATTGCCGAGATCGACTATGGCGGGCCGCGCCTTACCTTGCGGCAAGGCGGCACGGGCGGGCGTTTTCGACTATCATGCTAGCCCCGACCTTCCATCACGAGCACCGCCATGAGTACCGATTTCCCCGACTTTTCCGACGAAGCAGCCGAGCAGGACAATGACGCCCCGATCCAGGAGCCACGCCTGTGGGTAGGCAATGGCTGGACGGCGCGGGTGATCAAGAACGAGGAAGATGAAGGCTGGGCCGTGGCCATGATCAAAGATGGCGAGCCGGAGCCGGCGCTGGTGGGCCCGTGGACCATGGGCCGCGACAAGAAAAACCCGAAGCCGCTCGATGTCAACGCATTTAACACGCTGGTAAAAACGGCGTCCGAGGTGTTGCGCCGCCACGAGCAGCAGTTGCATGCGCAATTGCACAAGAACCTGTTTGTCGCCACCGACGAGGGCCAAATCAAGGTGATGTTCGACATCGTGCCCGACGAAGAGCACCCGTACGCGGAACTGAGCGCCTATGACGCGGACGGCGAACAGATCGCCAAGGTGCGTACCTCGGCCGCGTTCAAGTTCAATGCCACGTCGGCCGCGAACTGGATCGAGGGCGGCTACCGCCGCCCATAATCCGACGCCACCACCGGCGCCAACAATGTGTCGGATTACGCGTGCCCTTCGGTCGCGCTAATCCGACCTACCTCCTCTTCCTTCTCCACCTCCTCTTGCCGGCGGTACGCCAGCCGGTACAGCAATGGCAGCACCAGCAGTGTCAAGGCCGTCGACGATAAAATGCCGCCGATCACCACGGTGGCCAGCGGGCGCTGCACTTCGGCGCCCGTGCCCGTGGCAATCGCCATTGGCACGAAGCCCAGCGATGCCACCAGCGCCGTCATCAGCACGGGCCGCAGGCGCGTAATGGCCCCTACGCGTATCGCCTCCTGCAACAGCATGCCCTGTTCGCGCAGCTGGCGGATGTAGGCGATCATCACCAGGCCGTTGAGCACGGCCACGCCGGACAGGGCGATGAAGCCCACCGCTGCCGAGATCGACATGGGGATGTCGCGCAGCCACAGGGCGACGATGCCGCCCGTCAGGGCGAACGGGATGCCGCTGAACACCAATAACCCATCTTTCACGTTGCCGAACATGGCAAACAGCAAGACGAAGACGAGGGCCAGCGCCACGGGCACCACCAGTTCCAGGCGCTTCGTGGCCGACTGCAATTGCTCGAACTGGCCGCCCCAGCTGGTCCAGTAGCCGGCCGGAATGCTGACCTGTGCTTGCAACTGCTGCGTGGCGTCGGCGACAAACGAGCCGATATCGCGCCCGCGCACGTTGGCGCTGACGACGATGCGGCGCTTGCCGTCTTCGCGGCTGATCTGGTTCGGTCCCGGCGCCACTTGCAGGCTGGCCACTTCACCGAGCGGGATGAAGCGCGCGCGGCCTTCTGCCGCCGCGCCCAGGGGCAGGGCGATGGGCAGGCGTTTCAGCTGCTCCAGGTCGCTGCGCAGGCTGTCGGGCAGGCGCACGACGATGTCGAAGCGGCGGTCACCCTGGAACAGGGTGCCCGCCTCTTGTCCACCGATGGCCGTGGCAATCGCCGCTTGCACGTCGGCAATGTTGAGGCCGTAGCGTGCCGTCTGCTCGCGGTCGATCTGCACCGTCAGCATGGGCAAGCCCGTCGTCTGCTCGACTTTCACCTCTGTTGCACCGGGTATCTTGCCCAGCACACTGGCGATCTTCGCCGCCGTGCTGTCGAGGACAAGCATGTCGTCGCCGAACAGTCTCACGGCCACGTCGCTGCGCACGCCGGAAATCAGTTCATTGAAGCGCAGCTGGATCGGTTGCGAAAACTCGTAGTTGTTGCCAGGCAAGCTGGTGGCCGTCGCTTCGATTTCCGCCAGCAATTGCTCGCGCGACTTCTTCGGTTCTGGCCATGCGTCGCGGGGTTTCAGCATGATGTAGCCGTCGGAAATATTCGGCGGCATGGGGTCGGAGGCGATCTCGGCCGTTCCCGTGCGGGCGAACACGCGCGCGATTTCCTTGTGGTTACTCATCAGCTTGCTTTCCAGCTGCTGCTGCATGGCCAGCGATTGGCTCAAGCTGGTGCCGGGGATGCGCAGGGCCTGGATGGCGATGTCGCCCTCGTTCAGGCTGGGCACGAATTCGCTGCCCATGCGCGTGGCCAGCAAGCCCGACAGCAATACGGCCACTGCCGCGCCTGTCAGCACGACGGGCGTGTTGCGCATCACCTTGCCCAGCAGCGGCGCATACCAGCGCTTGGCGGCGCGCATGATGGCGTTCTCCTTCTCCGCTACCTTGTCGCCGATAAACAGCGCCACGGCGGCGGGAATGAAAGTAATCGACAGCAGCATGGCGCCCAGCAAGGCAATCACCACCGTCAGGGCCATCGGCGTAAACATGCGCCCTTCCACGCCCGTCAGCGCAAAGATGGGCAGGTACACGACCATGATGATCAACTGGCCATACAGCAAGGGGCGGCGCGCCTCTTGCGATGCCGCAAACACTTCATGAAAACGTTCCTGCAAGGTCAACGGCCGTCCCAGTTTTTGCTGCGCATGGGCCAGGCGGCGCACGCAGTTTTCCACGATCACCACGGCGCCATCGATGATGATGCCGAAATCGAGCGCGCCCAAACTCATCAGGTTGGCGCTCACATGGTATTGCACCATGCCCGTAAACGTGAACAGCATGGCCAGCGGGATCACCATGGCCGTGATGATTGCCGCGCGGATATTGCCAAGGAACAGGAACAGGATGGCGATCACCAGCACGGCGCCTTCGAGCAGGTTTTTCTTCACCGTATTGATGGCCTTGTCGACCAGCACCGTGCGGTCATACACGGTGACGGCGTGCACGCCTTTCGGCAGGCTGCGGTTGATCTCGATCATCTTCTTGTCGACCGCTTGCGACACGGCGCGGCTGTTCTGCCCGATCAGCATGAAGACCGTGCCGAGCACCACTTCGCGGCCGTTTTCCGTGGCTGCGCCCGTGCGCAGCTCGCGCCCCAGCACCACGTCGGCCACGTCGCGGATGCGGATCGCCACGCCCTGCACATTGGCGACGACGATGTTGCCGATATCGTCTTTCGATGCCACCTGGCCCGGCGCGCGTATCAGCAGTTGCTCGCCCTGCCTTTCGATATAGCCGGCGCCCACGTTGCTGTTGTTGCGTTCCAGCGCCGTCACCACGTCTTGCAGGCTGATGCCGTAGGCGGCCAGTTTTTCCGGGTAGGGCGCCACCTGGTATTGCTTGGCGTAACCGCCGATGGCATTGATTTCCGTCACGCCCGTGACATTGCGCAACTGCGGCTTGATGATCCAGTCCTGGATCTCGCGCAAGTCCGTCGGCGTGTACGGCGTGCCGTCGGGCTTTTTCGCGCCCTCCTGCGTTTCCACCGTCCACAGGTAGATTTCACCGAGGCCCGTGGAGACGGGCCCCATCTTCGGCGTGATGCCAGCCGGCAAGCTTTCCTTGGCTTCCTGCAAGCGTTCGTTGATCATCTGGCGCGCAAAATAGATGTCCGTGCCATCCTTGAAGATCACGGTCACTTGCGACAAACCATAGCGCGACAGCGAGCGCGTCTGCTCCAGATTCGGCAAGCCGGCCATGGCCGTCTCGATGGGGAACGTCACGCGCTGCTCGGTTTCCAGCGGCGAATAGCCGGCGGACTGGGTATTGATTTGCACCTGCACATTGGTGATGTCGGGTACGGCGTCGATGGGCAGCTTCTGGTAATTGTAGATGCCCAGGCCAGCCATGGCGGCGACGGCCAGCATCACCAGCCAGCGCTGCTCGATGGCGAAGCGGATCAAGCGTTCAAACATGATGGTTTCCTTGGCTTAGACGTGATCAATGTTCGTGGCCGGCGGCATCTTTGCCCAGCTCGGATTTCAATACGAAGCTGCCTTGCGCCGCGTACGGCGTGCCGGCGGCCAGGCCCTGCTTGATGTGCGTCAAGGTGCCATCGCTGCGGCCCAGCACCACGGGCGTGGCCTGGTAGCCATCTTTCACCTGCACGAAGACGACGGGCTTGTCTTCCACCGTCTGGATGGCCGTGCTGTGCACGGTGACGGGCGCGTCCGCTTCGCCGGACACCACTTCTACCGTGACGAACAGGCCCGGACGCCAGGCCATGTCGGGATTCTGCAAGCTGATGCGTGCCTTGGCCGTGCGCGTCTGCTCGCCCAGCAGTGCGCCCACATAGGTGATCGTGCCTTGCGCGCTGGCGTCAAAAGCGCTGGCCTTGACTTCGGCCTTGCCTCCCATGCGCACGGTGGCCAGGTCTTTGGCCGGCACGGCGATTTCTGCCCACACGGTCGACAGGTCGGAAATGACGAAGATGTTCGCGTCTTCCTTGACGGCTTCGCCCAGGGTGATGTGTTTTTCCAGCACCATGCCGTCGAACGGCGCGCGGATCTCGTAGCGGTTCAGCGGACCCTTGGCAGCCCCGCTGGCGCCCAGCGCGTTGAGCTTTTGCTGCGCATTTTGCACGGCGATTTCCGCTTCGCGCCACGCTTGCTGCGCCTGCAGGTAATCCTGTTCCGCCGAAATTTTTTCGCGCCACAGTTTCTCTTCGCGTTCATACGTGGAACGGGCCAGCGACAAACGCCGCTGCGCCGACAGCAATTCGCTGCGCTGTTCCGACAGCTCCGTGCTGGCGATGACGGCCAGTACTTGCCCCTTTTTCACCAGCTGTCCCAGGTCGGCGTGCACGGCTTCCACCACGCCGGCCAGGCGCGGCACGACGTGCGCCGTGCGGTCTTCGTTGAAACGGATTTCGCCGGGCAGGGCGACGGTGGTCTTGATGCGGCCGGGCGCTGCCGTGGCGATGACGACGCCGGCCGCGCGGCTTTGCGCCGCCGTCAATTCCAGCTTGCCTTCCACTTCCTCGTGGCCGTGTTCGTCTTTCTTTTCAGCATGTGCTTCCGCCTTGACGGCAGGCGCTGGCGGGGCGCCGGACTTGCCCGTGCCGAGGATGAGAGCAGCCAGCACGATGCCGCCCGCCGCGATGGCGCCGATGCTGATCGCCTGTTTTTTGTTGAGTGTGATGTTCATTGTCGGGTCTTCCTTACAGGGGAGCGGGGGCGCCAAGCAGGCGCTCGATCTCGGCGGCGGCGTGTTGCGCTTCGGTCAGTGCGCGCAGGTATTGGTTTTTGGCTTGCAGCAAGGTGCGCTGGGCATCGAGCACGTCGAGGAAGGCGAACTTGCCGAACTCAAAGCCCTTGCTGGCCGCGTCGTAGGCGCTCTGGGCGCCAGGCAAGATGTCCAGGCGCAAGCTTTCCACGTCGAGCCTAGCCGTGGCCAGCCGTTCGCTGGCGGCGGCGACCTTCGTTTGCACATCGATGCGGGCGGCGGCCAGCTCGTCGCTGGCCTTGTCGCTGCGGCGCAAGGCGTCGAGTTTGTTGCCCGCATTGCGGTCGAACAAAGGCAGCGGCAAGGCCAGGCCGAGGATGGCCTGGTTGCGGCCCAGTTCTTCCGAGCGCTTCATGCCGATGCTGAGCGTGACGTCGGGCGTGGCGCGCCGCTGTTCCACGTCCAGCATGGCTTGCCGCTGCGCCAGCGCGCTGTGCGCCTGGCGCACGGCCGGGGCTTGCCCCAGGCGCGCCGCCAGTGCGCTGGCCGGCGGCAGCTCGGGCAAGGTTTCCAGGCGTCCCTCGGCGACACTGAAGCGTGGCGTGGCATTGCCCCACAGGGCGGCCAGGCGCTTGCGGGCGCTGGCCAGGGTGCTGCGCGCCAGGTTCAGTTCCAGCCGCACGCTCGCTTCGGCGACACGGGCGCGGGTTTCCTCGACGGGTGAGGCCTTGCCGGCCATCACTCTACGGGCCGTGATGTCGCTGGCGCGCGCGGCCAGCGCCTGCGCGCTGTCGGCCAGGCGCAAGCCTTCCTGGGCCGCCAGCACGTCGACAAAGGCGGTGGTCACTAGCGCGCGCGTGTCGGCTTGCTGCAGGGCCAGGCCGGCCTGCGCCAGGTCTTCGCCGCGCTGGGCGACGGCCGTGCGCGCACCGCGCTTGCCGCCCAGTTCTATGAGTTGATTGAGCTGCACGGTGGTGCTGCGCGTGGCGCGCCGCGTGTCTTCCAGCACGGTTTGCAATTCCGGGTTGGGCAGGGCGCGCGCCTGTTGCAGCGCGCCGCCCTGTGCCGCCAGTTCATGGCGGGCGGCCGACAGGCTGGCGTTGCCGCCTTCGGCCAGCAGCAGCGCGGCGGGCAAGGTCAGGGGCGTGGCGGGCTCCACGCTAGATTGCGCGTGGGTAAAGTTGCCGGCCAGCAGGCCAGCGCAGAGACATAACAGATAGATGGATCGGTGCATCGAATTCTCCAAGGTACGGAAAAAGAATTCGACGGGACGCGCAGGCTTGCGCCTGACTTAATCAGGCGCGCATAGTGCAACTATGGCGATAAGCGATTGAAACGTCCCGTCGGCCTAGATGGCCGACGACCAGTCAGGGCGCTTGGGAGCGTCCGGGATGTGGGAAGCGTAAAAGAAGGGGGCAGTATCGGCGTTGACGGACGCCAGGTCGCCGATGGGCAGGCTGGAGCCGGCCGGCAGCCAAGCATGGCCGATGCCATGGCAGACGTTGCAGTCGCTGTGCGGCTGGCCTTTGGATTGCTTGTCAGCTACCTTTTTATCGGCCACGGGTTTCTTGTCCGCATCGGCCTTGTGCTGGTGGCTGTGGTGGCCCAGGTGCTGCGCCGCCTTGCCTTCCTCGTGCAGGCAATACGCGCTTGCCGCGGCCCAGGACATCTGGAGCGGAAGCACGAACAGCAGCAAAATGAGGAAGAATTTACGCATGGTGACGGCTATTGTACAGAAAGACGGACGGCCGTGCCCGGCTTAGCGTGGCTGGGCGCGCCACGCCTTCAGCTGCGCGGCGATGGCCTTGCCCTGGAATAGCTGCGGCTCGGAATGCTCTTCCGCTTCCATGCCGCCTTCGCGGAAATCGGCCGCCTCGCGCGCCTGCACCAGCGCCCTGGCCTGGTCGAACGCTTCGGCAAAGCCGGCGCTCTTCGGCAAGGCTTCCTTGAAATACGCTTCGCTGAAGTACGTAAAATCGTTCTGGTCATCGCAGCCGAACGAGGTGCGGTCGCTGCGCGCGGCCGTGATGATGAGGGTGTTGTCATCTTTTAATGGCGCAATGAAGCCGCCTGCATAGCAGGCCGAGATCACGATGACTTTCCAGCGGATGCCGCTGTGCTTGAGCATGGAAGCCAGCTCTTGCGCGGGCAGGTTGTGCAGGTCCATGCCGTTCTGCGCCAGCGCCAGTGCATGCTCGGGCGAGCCGTGGCTGGTGAGGAACAAAAACAGGATGTCGTTGGCCTTGTCCATCTTCGCGCCCAGCGCATCGAGGCTGGCGGCGATGCTGGTGCGCGTGGCCATCGGCTGCTGCGCCACCGTGTTGCGGCTGTTGACCAGCATCAGGGAACGCCCCACGGTGCCGTAATCGCGGTCGAACTGGCGCTGCACGAAGGCTGTTTCGCGGTGAAATACTTCTTGCGCGCCATCGCCGGCCACGCCCAGCAGGTACAGATTGATCTTTTTCGCCGCATCGCGCGGCGCGATGCGCGCCAGGGCACCGTCGAGCAGGGTGCGCTGGTTATACAGGGCCAGTTCGATATTGTCGCGCGTGAGCTTGTCCAGGGCCGGGTCGTCCAGCTGGCCTTCCGTCCAGTTGCCACTGTCTTCGCGCCGGCCGTCCGCCTGCGCCACGGCATAGCGCAGCACGCCCTTGCCGTCGAACTGGCCATTCTTGAAGCCGCCCCGGTATTCGTCGCCGTCGGCCGTGCGCAGCACGCCTGTACCCTCGAATTTCCAGTCTTTCAGCTCGCCTTCGTAACGGATGCCGTCGCTGGTGCTGACCTTGGCCTTGCCCTGCACCTGGCCCTGGACGAAGTCGCCTTCGAAGATGGTACCGTCCGTATCGGTCAGCTTGCCGGCGCCATGCGGGCGCCAGTGTTTAAACTGGCCTTCGAAGGTGGCGCCGTCGGCGCCCTGGAAGCGGCCTTGCCCCTCGAAGCTGCCCTTGACGAAGTTGCCCGCATAGATCTCGCCCTTGGGCGAGGTGTAGCGGCCGATGCCGTCGAAGGCGCCCAGGCGGAAGGCGCCCGTGTACTCGACGCCGGATGCCTGGCGCAGCGTGCCCTGGCCGGAAAACACGCCGCGCGCGAAGCCCCCTTCGTAAAACGCGCCGCTCGCATACTCGAGCCGGCCCTGGCCATGCATCTTGCCCGCGACGAGGGGGCCGAAATAGCGTCCGCCATCGGCTGTCTCCGCCGCCGGCGCCTTGGCGGGCGCGGCGCACAGCGGCGGCATGCCCAGCGCGGCAAAGACCAGCAGGCCGGCGAGGGTATAGGGGCGAAGCGAGGCGCGTAGCGTGGCGGTCATGAGGACGGTCTGGTCTGTAGGAAGGGGCCTAGTCTGCCACTGTATCGCCAAGGTGGCAAATGCCGGCGTGGCGTGTGTTGCGCTGCCTCAAGGCAAGATTGTGCGTTTTATGCCGTGCCAAGGCTGGGCTGAACTGATAATATTGATTTTCAGAACATATCCTTACACAAGGCACACAGGTCACCCATGGAAAGCCGTCTCAGCCGTCTGGAAGCTGTTCAAACCGTGTTGCTGGAAATCGGGCAGCGTTCGAGCACCTGCAGCGATATCAGCGAATTCCTGCAGGCGGTGCACGCGGCGCTGGGCCGCATCATGTATGCGGCGAACTTTTATGTGGCGCTCAGCGACCGCGACGATGGCCTGGTGCGCTTTCCCTACTTTGTCGATGAATTCGACGCCGCGCCCGATCCGGACGTGGGCGTGCGCCTGGCCAGCGCCGCGCAGTCGCCCACGGCGTGGGTCATCGTCAATCGCAAGCAGCTGGTGATGACGGCCGACGACGACGCCATGCGCGCCATCGGCGGCGGCGCCTGGGGCGGCGGCACGGCGGCCGAGCACTGGATCGGCTGCCCGCTGCTGGACCAGCAGCAGCAGGTGCTGGGCGCCATCGTCATCCAGAGCTATGATGCGCAGCACCGCTTCAGCCTGGAAGACCAGGCCCTGTTCGCGCTGATCGCCACGCATGTGTCGAGCGCCCTGCAAGGCATGCAAAGCATGGACCGGCTGGAAAAGGCGGTGCAGGAGCGCACGGCCCTGCTGGCGCACGAGGTGGCCGAACGGCGCCGCGCGGAAAACCTGCAGCATGCGCTGTATGAAATCGCCAACCTGTCGGCGCAGGCGGCCGACGCCACCACCCTGTATGCGCGCCTGCATGCCATCATCAGCGAGCTGGTGACGGCGAAGAATTTCCTGATCGCCCTGTATCACCCGGACAACAAGGACATCACGATCCCGTATTTCGTCGATGAAAAGGATGCGCAGGCACCCGTGAAACGTTTCCATTACGGCATCGGCATGAGTTCCTATGTGCTGGCGCGCCGGCAAGCGTGTTTGCTCGATGCGGACAGCTATGCGGCACTGGTGGCCAGCGGCGAGATGGACGAGCCGCTGGGCAATGTCGGTATCGCCAGCTGGATGGGCGCGCCCATGCTGCTGGGTGAGCGCAAATATGGCGTGATCATCGTGCAAAGCTACGACGAATCCGTCGTGTATGGCCAGGCGGAACTGGACGTGCTGGCCTTCATGGCCAGCCATGTGGCCGTGGCGATGGCCCGCATCCAGGCCGACAGCGCCATGCGCCAAGCCAAGGAAGCGCTGGAAGTGCAGAACGCGGCCCTGAACAGCGCCCTGAGCGCCTTGCAGGAAGCGCAGTCGGAACTGGTGCGCCAGGAAAAACTGGCATCGCTGGGGCGCCTGGTGGCGGGCGTGGCGCATGAAATCAATACGCCGCTGGGCATTTGCGTGACGGCCACCAGCCACCTGGTGCAGGAATTGAAACTCACGCGCGAAGACCTGGACGGCGGCCAACTCGATGAAGACGGCTTGCGGCAATTCTTCGACATCATCGACCAGACCCTGCGCATCATGACGACCAATACGCAGCGCGCCGCGGCGCTGGTGCGCAGCTTCAAACAGGTGGCCGTGGACCAGTCTTCGGACGAATTGCGCAGCTTTAACTTGCGCAAATACCTCGATGAAATATTGCTTTCCTTGCAGCCGAAACTGAAGGGCAAACCGATCAAGGTGGAGATCGACTGCGCGCCCGAGGTGCAGCTGCGCAGCTATCCGGGCGCCGTCTCGCAGATCGTCACGAACATGGTGGTCAATTCACTGGTGCACGGCTTTGTCGAAGGCGAACCGGGCAAGATCAGGATCAATGCCCGGGCGGCCGGCGAGATGCTGGAACTCGATTACAGCGACGATGGCATGGGCATGGATAGCGCCACCCTGGGCCAGCTGTTCGACCCCTTCTTCACGACCAAGCGCGGCTCGGGCGGCAGCGGCCTGGGGGCGCACATCCTGTACAACCTGGTGACGGGGCCGCTGGGCGGCACGGTGAAGGTGGTCAGCGCGCCGGGGATGGGGTTGCACTATAAAATCCGTTTCCCGCTGGAGCCGAAAACCGCGTAATCCGACACCGGCGTGTGTCCTTGAAAATCTCAAAACGGCGGGCCGGAGACGCGGGCCTGAGAAAATGCCGATGGCGGCGTTGCAGCTCCTTGCCGTACATGCGTACTGTCTGCGTCGCTGCGCCTTGCCCTCGACATTTTTCAGGCCCGCTTGGCCCGGAGTGCCCGTATTGGAGACCTGGGCCGAAGCGTGTTTTGCCGGTGTGCGTATCGCGTAGGTCGGATTAGCGGCGCAGCCGCGTAATCCGACAACATCGGCTAGCTTTTAATCCGGGAAACGCTGATTCAACGCCAGCGCTTCATCGAGATTCGCAATCAGCAATTCCACATACTGCGGGTCGAGGTGGCTGCCGCTCACTTCGCGCAGGTAGCTCACCACCCGTTCAAGCGGCCAGGCATCCTTGTAGCAGCGCTTGTGCATGAGGGCGTCGAAGACGTCGGCGACGGCGGCGATGCGCGCGTATTTGTGGATGTTTTCACCGACCAGGCCTTGCGGGTAGCCGCTGCCGTCGTATTTTTCATGGTGCTGGTGGGCGATCACGGCGGCTGCTTTGAGCAGCGGGCGCTGCGAGCCGTCGAGGATGGACATGCCCACCGTCGGATGCTGCTTCATGATTTCCCACTCGGCCGCGTCGAGCTTGCCCGGTTTCAGCAGCACCGCGTCGGGCGTGGAAATCTTGCCGATGTCATGCATGGGCGCCGCGTGGCGCAACACCATGGTTTCCTCTTCCGACATGCCGGAGGCCTGCGCCAGCAGTTGGCACACTTCGGCCATGCGGCGCACGTGGTTACCGCCTTCGTGCGAGCGCGATTCGACCACGTCGCCCAGGCGCAGGATCAGCTCGGCCTGGGTATCGGTGATTTCCTGCGTCAGCAGGATGTTGTCGAAGGCAATCGCCACGCCCGAGCAGAACACTTCCAGCAATTGCGCGTCGAGGTCGGAAATCTCTTCCACGCCCTTTAAGACCAGCAGCGAAGCCTTGCCGCTGCTATTCGGAAAATAGCCGACATAGGTGTCGCCGTGCAGGCGCGAGATTTTATTGCTCTTGGCGTCGTCCAGCTGTGACAGCAGGGAAGGGCTGAGGATGCCGTCATCGGCTTCATGGTCGCCGATCTGCGCGAGGATCTCATAGTCCTGCTCGCCCGAGATGGCGCTGGCGCCGCGCAGGCGCAGCAGCATGCTCGTTTCCAGGCGCAGCAGGGCGACGACTTGCTGCAACAGGCCGCTGGCGAAGTCGCGCAGGTTGCGCTGCTTGAAAATGTGCGCCGAGGCGGCGATGACGCGCTCCAGGCCTTCGCGGTAGTGCAGCTGGCTCAGCCGTGCTTCCTCGACCTTCATGATGTCGCGGTAGGCGCGCAGGGCGGCAAAGGTGGTGGTGAACAGCTTGGTGCGGTCCAGTTCCGTCTTTTCCTTGTAGTCGTTGATGTCGTAGTTGACGATCACCCGTTCTTCCGGCGCCTGTCCCGGCTGCCCCGTGCGCAGCACGATGCGCGTAAACTGGTTACCCAGGTCTTCGCGCATCCAGCGCGCCACTTCCAGACCGCTGTCTTCGCGTTCCATCACCACGTCCAGGAAGACCAGCGCGATGCCGTCTTCGCGCGCCAGCACCTGCTTGGCTTCGGCGCCGCTGTACGCATGCACGAAGCTCAGGGCGCGGCCCTCCAGGCGGAAACGGCTCAGCGTCAGTTTGGTGATGTCGTGGATGTCGGGTTCATCATCGACGAGCAGGACTTTCCAGGGGGGTAACTTGGGCGATGCTGAAGACAAAAATGACATAAGGGCGAGTTCCGCTAAAAGGCATAACTGACGCAATGTTGAGACGCCTGCGCCAGGAATTCCTGTGCGCCATTACCGGCGTTGCGCATTTTTCGGGCGCATTTTGTCGATTGTAGACTGACAGCTAAATATTAACAATATGCAAGAAAAATTGACTAAAAACATGCAACACCCATGCTAAAAAAACACTTTAAATCCAGGCTACTGACACTATCTATGCTTTATCGCTTAGGCAACTATATTTTCAAGACAATACTTTGTTTTAATTAATATTGCCAATGAATCTGCAAAAAAAGTCGGCGTCTTGCCTTTCTGGCGCAAAATCAGAAAAGTAACAAGGTATGAATTGCGCGTCAGAGTGGGCTGCGGCGCGCTATATTGAATAAGTATAAGAAGTGGCACCATGCCACGCACATTTCCTGAAAGGGTACATCATGCAAAAGCAAACGACGCGCGCCCTGGTCGTCGGCCTGGCCTTGCTGGCCAGCAGTGCGGCCTGGGCAGGAACGGAAGTGCAGTTCAGCAAACCGGATCAATACACGGATGTTCCGTTCAACCCGCAGGAACGCGATGAGGTGTTGCAGGAACTGAGCCGGCATTTCGAGAAACTGGGCGCATCGCTGCCGCCCGGGCAGACCCTGAAAATCGACGTCACGGATGTGGACCTGGCGGGACGTGAAAATCCGTCCCTGCGTGCCGGGCAGGATATCCGCGTCATGAATGGTCGGGTCGACTGGCCGCGCATGCGCCTGCACTATGTGCTGGAGCAGGATGGCAAGGTCATTCGCAGTGGCGATGCCGCCCTGTCCGACATGTCTTACCTGAGCCGCATCAATCATTACTTCAGCAATGAAAAGCTGCGCTATGAAAAACTGATGATCGATGACTGGTATGCCGATACTTTCGGCGTCAAGGTGAAGCGCCAGGCGCGCAAGTAAGGCGCGCAGCCCGTCAGGCGGCTTGCCGCTGCGCGTGCCGCCGCGCGAAACGTATTGCGCTACGGAAATTTTCACTTCAGGCTATAGTCAAACGGGGTCAGGCAGATGCGGCGTGGCGGCATCTGCCTTCCCGTGACTTTTCTGAAAGGAATGCACATGCGTATTTCCAAGATGGCGAAAACATGGCTGGCCGCATTGGCGTTGGCCGCCGGCAGCAGCGCCTGGGCGGGCGTGCAAGTGACGTTCGACAAACCCGATGACTATTCCGATGTTCCGTTCAGCTCGCGCGACCGGGAACAGGTGCTGGCGGGCCTGGCGAATCACTTCACCTGGCTGGGCAAGAGCTTGCCCCCCGGCCAGGACCTCAGGATCGAGATCACCGATGTCGATCTGGCAGGACGCGAAGACCCGGCACGGCGCGGCGCCTTCGATGTGCGCGTGATGACGGGCCGTGCTGACTGGCCCCGCCTGCGCTTGCGCTATACGCTCGAGCAGCATGGCAAAGTCATCGCCAGCGGCAACGCTTATCTGTCGGACATGTCCTATTTGCAGCATATCAATCGTTATTCCAGCAACGATGCCTTGCGCTATGAAAAGCGCATGATCGACGACTGGTTCAAGAATACCTTCGGCCTCAAGCCCCAGGGCCGCAGCAGTCCCGTCATGACCTTGCAGCCGCGCGAAGTGCAGCGCCGGTAATTCAGCGCAGGTAAGCCTCTTCGATGCGTGCCAGCTGGCCGTTCTGCCGCATGGCAAGCAAGGCCGCATTCATCTTCTCGATGAATGCGGCCTTGTAGGCGGGCGTATTGCGTGCGCTGTAGGCGATATACGTGGCTTCGGACGACAGCTCCAGCACTTCGTGCAATTGAAAGCCGTAGCTGCTTAGTTCTCCTTGCAGCTGGCGTGCCGTGTGGCGGGCCGCGCCGCGGTCGCTGGCGTAGCAATCGATGCGCCGCACGGCCAGTTTCTTCAGATTGGCATCGTTGCCCTTGGCCGCTTCCAGACGCAGCAGTCCCTGGCGGGCCGGCACCATCAATTTTTCCGACAGCAAAAAACCCGTGTTGACGCCGATGGTCAGGCCGACGAAGTCCGCGGGAAAATGCGTGCGCGGCTTGCGCATGACGGCATCATGGCAAAACAGCACCACCGATTCGCGGTACAGCATGGCCGAATACGGTTGCACGTACGGCCGCTCTGTCTTGCGCCCGGGCGGGAACAGACCGAATACCTGGCCTTTTTCCAGCGCGTCGAGTCCCCGTTTCCAGGGGCGCGGCTGCAGGTCCAGCCGATACTCGGGCATGCTTGTGGCGGCTGCGCGCAGCATATCGACGTACATGCCCTTGAAGACGCCGTTTTCCACGTAGCTGTACGGCGCATAGTCATCGTCGCCATACAGGATGACGGTTTGCGGCGCGGCCAGGGCGGTCTGCCACACGCCCGACAACGCCAGGGCCAGGCATAGTCTTGCCGTTATCGCTGCTTGCATGCCGCTCCAGTTTCAATGTCTTCCTGGCAAGCATACAGCATGGCGGCAAGGCGACCCGCTTAATCTGTCCCTTAATCGATCCAGTTCACCTGGGGGAACTTGCTGCCGAACTCTTCCGGCATGGGAACGACCTGGCTGCGCTTGTAGTTGAAAAACACAAAGCCGGACTTGGCCATCGCGATCAGGGTGTTGTCGCGCGGACGCGTGATGCGGAAAGTGATGTCGCCGCCATATTTATTGAAATCCATGACGCCCACTTCGAACAGCAGCTGGTCGCGCGCATGGGCTTCGGCACGGTAGGTGGTGGCCAGGTCGGTGACGATGATGCCGGTGCCGTCCGCTTCAATGTCGCGCACGCCGAATTCAAACAGGAAGCGGGCGCGCGCCTCGGAAATCATGGAAATCATGGAATCGTTGCCGAGGTGGTTGCCGGCATTGATGTCCGTGGTGCGTACCGTCAGTTGCGAGGAATAGCAGTACTGGTCTTCGGGAAATTCAAGTTTCAAACGGGCCATGGTGTTCTCTTGGGCTGGTGCGCGGGGCGCGACGGGAAAAACCCATTCTAGCCGCTTCCCCGCGCCCCGTCGAAAAACGCCCTCTGCCGCGTGCGCCACCATGACCGCCTGCGCACGCTTGTTTGCGTATGCATATTTATTGTGGACGCTTATTTACGTACAACCTTGTACACCTTGCCCGTGCCGCTCAGCATGTACAGCTCGTTTTGCGCATCCTGGCCAAACGACAGGATATTGCCCACGTTGCTGATGCCCCAGTCCGTCACGGCGGAGGCCGTGCCATTGCTGTAGCTGAAGCTTTTCAGCCAGCCGCTGCAGTAGTCCGAATACAGGTACTGCCCCGCCAGTTCCGGCAGGGCCGTGCCCCGGTACACATAGCCGCCCGTGATCGAGCAGCCGCCGGCCGTAGCGTGGCCGTATTCGATGGCGGGCAGGACCAGCCCTGCCTGGTTGCAACTGCTGCTGTTGTAACAGTGCAACCCTTCCATGATGTTCCAGCCATAGTTGTTGCCCGCCTGGCTCACGGGGCGCACATCGACCTCTTCCCAATTGGCCTGGCCCACATCGGCGATATACAGCAACTGGGCCGGCACGTCGAAGGCGTAGCGCCACGGGTTGCGCAAGCCATACGCCCAGATTTCGGCGCGCCCGCCTGCCGTGGCAAACGGGTTGCCCGGAGGAATGGCGTACGGCTGGGCTACCGTGCTGGCGTTGACGTCCAGGCGCAGCAGTTTTCCCAGCAGTACATTTGTGTTTTGCGCATTGCCGGGCGGGTCGCCCGCGCTGCCGCCGTCGCCCGTGCCTGCATACAGGTAGCCGTCCGGGCCAAAGCTGAGCAGGCCGCCATAGTGGTTGCTGAACGTGGGGTGGGGTATCGTCAGGATGGTCAGGGCGGACAGGGGATCGGCCACGTTGGCGTTGCCCGCCGACACTTGCCGCCGCTCGATGACGATGTCGCCGGCCAGGTTGGTGTAATAGATAAAGAAATAGCCGTTGCTGGCGTACTGCGGATGGAAGGCCAGCGACAGCAAGCCCCGCTCGCCGCTGGTGGTGGTGAGCGGGCTGATATCGAGGAAGGGCGTGGTCAGCAGGTTGCCGTTCTGCAGCACGCGGATGCGGCCGGGGCGTTCGAGAATGAAGAGGCGGCTGTCGCCGGGCGGCGCCGTGAGGAAGATGGGGGCGTCCAGTCCGCTGGCCACCTCTTGCAGGGCCAGTGCCAGCGGTGCCGTGGCTGCATAGGTGACGCCGGCGCTGGCCGTCGCCCCCGTAGTGACTTGCACCTGCTGCGTGACGGGCGTGGGCGCCAGCGTTTGCGTGCCTTGCGCCACGCTGGCGGCGCTGAGCGTGTAGGCGCCGGGCGCCAGGTTCGTGAGCGTGGTGCTCGCCGTCAGCGTCTTGCTGTAAGACCCGGGGCCGCTGAGCGTGACGGCGCCCGCCACGCCAGCCGGCAAGCCGCCGATGCTGATTGTCAGGTCACCCGTGGCGGCGTCGGGCGGATGCTGGTCGTGGCCGCCGCCGCCGCAGGCGGCCAGCAGGGCCAGGCAGCATGCCAGCAGCAGGGCCAGCCAGGGCAGGGAAATGCGGAAAAATGGATGGCGCATGTCAGTTTCCTGCGGGTAGGACGCAACGACTGTTCAATTGGGGACTTGCACCAAGAATGCGCGTCTTTGTGTTGGGAAGTTTGAGTTGGCGCAAACGTGCGGCGGCAGCGGACAAATGCGCCGCGTTTTCAGACAAGCGCGGGGCCAGCTGCCGCATCTCGCCCTCACGCACCCGATAATGACGCATCTGAAACCGAGCAGGAAGAAACCCATGAAAACCAAAGCCGCGATTGCCTGGAAGGCGGGCGCCCCGTTGACCATCGAAGAAGTCGACCTGGCCGGCCCGCGCGCCGGCGAAGTGCTGGTCGAGCTGAAAGCCACGGGCATTTGCCATACCGATTACTACACACTGTCGGGCGCCGATCCGGAAGGCATCTTTCCGGCCATCCTCGGCCATGAAGGCGCCGGCGTCGTCGTCGACGTGGGCCCGGGCGTGACGACCCTGAAAAAGGACGACCACGTCATCCCCCTGTACACGCCGGAATGCCGCCAGTGCAAGTTCTGCCTGTCGCAAAAGACGAATTTGTGCCAGGCCATCCGCTCCACGCAGGGCCGCGGCCTGATGCCGGACGCCACCAGCCGTTTTTCGCTGAATGGCCAGCCGCTGTTCCACTACATGGGCACCTCCACCTTCTCGAACTACATCGTGGTGCCGGAAATTGCCCTGGCCAAGATCCGCGAAGATGCGCCGTTCGACAAGGTTTGCTACATCGGTTGCGGCGTGACGACGGGCGTGGGTGCCGTATTGTTTTCCGCCAAGGTCGAGGCAGGCGCCAACGTGGCCGTGTTCGGCCTGGGCGGCATCGGCCTGAACGTGATCCAGGCGGCGAAGATGGTCGGCGCCGATAAAATCATCGGCATCGACATCAATCCGGCGCGCCAGGCTATCGCGCGCAAGTTCGGCATGACGCATTTTATTAACCCGAACGAGGTGGACAACGTCGTCGATGCCATCGTGCAACTGACGGACGGCGGCGCCGATTATTCGTTCGAATGCGTGGGCAACACCACCCTGATGCGCCAGGCGCTCGAGTGCACGCACAAGGGCTGGGGCAAATCGTTCATCATCGGCGTGGCGGCGGCGGGCCAGGAAATTTCCACGCGTCCGTTCCAACTGGTGACGGGGCGCGAATGGCGCGGTTCGGCCTTTGGCGGCGCACGGGGCCGCACGGACGTGCCGAAGATCGTCGACTGGTATATGGAAGGCAAGCTCAATATCGACGACCTGATCACGCATCGTTTGAAGCTGGAAGATATCAACCAGGGTTTCGACCTGATGAAGAGCGGCGAATCGATCCGTTCCGTGGTCTTGTACTGATCGGCGTGTACGTATTGCGCAACACTTGACGAACGGGGCAGGGCGGCAGGCTGTACTTCGCTGCCTGCGCCTGCTAGTGTAAAGGCATCCGCCTTGCTTTGGGAGCCGCTCATGTTTGCCACTGCCTACCTCGCCACGTTGCGCCGCATGCTGCCCGTCTTCCTCGGCGCGGCCCTGTCTTCCTTGCTGGCCTTGTGGTGGAGCAATGCCGCCATTCTCGCCACGCCCGCCATCTGGCTGGCGCTGCTGGCCACCTATCTGCTGTGCGCTCTACTGTTTACGCCGCTAGCCTGGCACCGCCAGCAGCTGGCCACGCGCCACGTGCGCAGCAACAAGTCGCGCTGAAATCCTAGCGCGCCGTGCTGGAAAAGCGTTCGCGGTAGTCGCGTGGCGTGATGGCGAGTTTCTTTTGAAACAGGCGGCGTAGCCTTTCTTCGCTGTGCAAGCCCGCCTGCACGGCCACCTGTTTTAAGGAAGACACATTGTCTTCTAGCAAGCGACGCGCCACTTCAAAGCGCGCCGTCTCGATGAATTCCGTGGGGCTGCTGCCCGTTTCGCGCTGGAACACGCGGGTAAAATTGCGCTCGCTCATGGACAGCCTGGCCGCCAGCAGCGGTATGCCGAGCTCTTCGCCCAGGTGTTCGATGATCCAGCCCTGCAACTGGCGGATGGTCGGATGCGTCGTCATCTGGCTCGACAGGTGCACGGAAAACTGCGACTGGCCACCGGGCCGCTTCAGGTATACCACCAGGTCGCGCGCCACCTCCAGCGCGATATCGCGGCTGAAATCGTCTTCCACCAGGGCCAGCGCCAGGTCGATGCCGGCCGTCACGCCGGCCGACGTCCAGAATTTTCCTTCCCGCACGAAAATCGCATCGGCATTGACCTGTATCAAGGGATAGCGCTGGCGCAGGCTATCCACGGCGCTCCAGTGCGTGGCGGCGCTCTTGCCGTCGAGCACGCCGGCTTCGGCCAGGAAGAAGCAGCCCGTGCACAGCGCCGCCAGCGTGTCGATGCGCGGCGCCGCCTCGGCCACCCAGGCGGCGAGGGCGGGAATGTCGTGCAAGACTTGCTCGACGTGGTGGCAGCCGACGATGACGGCCAGGTCGGGCAGGCGGTTCACATCGAGCGCCTTGCTGGCGTGCAGCGACATCAGCGTGTCGGACTCGACGGGACCAATGGCCGTCGACACGATGCGCACGTCGTAGCCGCCGGGCAGATTGCGCAGGCGCAAATGGGTGTTGGCGTAATCGAACACTTTCATGGCACCGATGGCTTCCAGTGCCTTGAAGCCGGGGTAGACGATGATGTCGACGGTGCGTAATGGAAATTCTTGCGGGCTGTGCTTGATCATGCAATGAGTGAGATAAATGAGATAGTGCCATAATGCAACTGCGGTTTTGGCATGCAGATTAGCATGAAATTCGCTGCAAACCGTTTGTCCTCTCATTCATCAGATTGCCGAACATCGTGCGCCTATACATTTTCATTGCCGCTTTATTATTTTCGCTGTGTACTGGCCTGGCCCGCGCCGGAACGCTCAATTTTAACGGTGCTGCCGTCACGGACTGCAGCAATAGCGGCGTCGAATATACCTGCGCCTCTTTGTCGATGCAATGGAATGACGACATGGTCATTGAGAGCGGCTACCGTGTGACGGTCAACAGCCCAGTGACAATAACGTATAACCAAGGCTTGACGATGAAAGGCACGGCTACCCTGACGGCCAGGGGAGATATCAATGTCAGCGACAACCCGCCAGCGAGGTTAAAAATAAGTGGCGGTAACATTATCGCCAATGGCGGCGCTTTTATCGCAGGCGGGCAGAACGGGCAAAACATAGTCGCCAATATCCTCGCGTCGTCGATCAAGCTGGGCGGCAGTCCGATCAGCGTGACAGGCAATCTTAATGCCACAGGTGCCGTCACTATCTCTGCCAGTTCGACCGTGAATGGCGCTATCCAGGGCGCATCCGTGAGCATCGAGGCGGATGCCAAGGTCACAAACGGTATTAGCTCGACTGGGCCAATCAATCTCGCATCGAGAGTGAATGTCACGGGGGCTATTACCGGTACCACCATCGTTACCGCGTCCGCTGTCGTTATTGATGGCAGCATCACCGCCAGCACCTCGCTCTTGATCGAATCTGCAAGCAAGGTGACGGGCAACCTGACTGCCCCTTCCATCCAACTGAAGTCGACGGACCTGGTGGTGACGGGCAATGTCAAGGCATCCCAGACCCTGGTCATTGAGAACAAGGCTACCATCAAGGGCGATGTCGAAGGTGGAAACGTGACCCTTGGGGATTCCGATGCGAGCATCACCGGCAACGCCTTGGTCGATCACATTACATTGGGATATCACGGCCGGGTGCAGCAGACCATCACCTGCAAGGCCTATACGCCATCGAACCCCTGCAGCTGCGTGACGAACAACAGCGGCTGGCCCTATACCGATCCGCTGGGACCGAAATGCGGCCCCGGCACCCCCACCGGTCCCCACCATTTTCAGATCGACCATCCAGGCAATGCGCTGACATGCGCGCCGCAGACGGTGACGGTGACAGCGTGCGCGGATGCCGCCTGCAGCGCCAAGTACACGGGCGGCGCGAATGTCACCGTCAGCCCTGGCGGCACGGCGACGCCGATAGACAACAGCGGCGTGGCGACGGCCAGCGTGCGCCAGTACACGGTCGGCACGGCCACCTTGAACCTGACGAGCGTGTCCGGCGCCACGAGTGGGCTGGTGTGCAAGCGCAGCTCGGACAATAGCAATAGCTGCAACATGGCGTTCGCGGCGACGGGCTTGATGCTCACGCCCACCAACCATATCTCGGGCACGCAGCCGTCGTTTGGCATCAGCGCCGTGCAGGCCAGCGGAGACCCGCAAGCCTGCGTGCCCCTGTTTGCGAATAAAAGCAAGGACTTGACGCTCGCTTGCGGCTACAGCAATCCCGCCAGCGGCACTTTGCCGGTCTTTGTCAAAGGCACGGGTGGTTTCATCGCCCTGACGGCGAATAACAGCAGTGCTTGCAGTGCCCTGGGGAAGAGCGTCAACCTGGCGTTCAACGGCCAGGGCGTCGCCACGGCCGTCATGTCCTACGCGGATGTGGGAAAGGTAAATTTGAAAGCGACCTATACGGGGTCAAGCGCCAGCGGCGACACTGGCTTGAGCATGACGGGCAACGCCGATGTCATCGTCGTGCCGGACGCGTTCAGCGTCGTTGCCATCGCGAACCCCCAGCGCGCAGGCGCGCCAGTGACGGTCAGCATGAGCGCGCTCAATAGCGCGGGCGCCGTGACGCCGAACTTCGGCAATGAAAAGCCGTCAGAAACTGCGCTGCCTACGCTGGCCAGCCTGGTCAGGCCGACGACGATCGAGATTAGCAAACCAGCCAAGCCGGACATTCAGGGTGGCGTGGTCTTCAAGAATGGCAGCGTTGCCAGCAGTGACTTGAGCTGGCCGGAAGTGGGAACGATCACCATCGCCTTCAAACTGGCTAACCCCAACGGTTACCTGGATGCCAACGTTACCGTGCTGGACTTGCCCAAGCCCTCACGCGTGAGCGAGGAGGTGCAGTTCATCCCGCATCACTTCATCACGGAGCTGATCAAAAAGGACGACACTGACGAGCCGGCCGCTCCCGACGGCATCGCCACGCCATGCGCCGCGCCGCTCACCTGCGCCAACGATGGGGAAACAGGCCGCTACGCCTATTCGGGGCAGGCGATAGGCGTGCGCGTGACGGCGCGCGCCCTGGGGGAGACGACGACCCAAAATTATGATGCGCTCAATCCGGGTGTCCTGGCGCCCGTGTTGCTCGAAGGCCTGGATGCGGCCACGGGCAAGATTTCCTTTCCGCCGAGCACTCCTGATGGCAGCAGCCGCCTCACCGATGGCAGCAAGGCGCAAACCACCGTCACCGGCGTGGCGCCCGCGAAATTTACCCTCGGCATCGCCCGAACCATGGTCGCCTACCGTTTTCCGGGCAAGGCAGGCGCGCCAGTGAAGGTGGCGCCTACCGACGTGCTGCTGCGCGCCAGCAGCACGTATCCCGGCGGCACCGTCGTCAGCTCAAGTTCGGCATTGATACAGAACGAGGCACGGATGACCGTGCTGTCGGGGCAATGGCAGGTAGCCCACGGCTATGGCTCCGAGTTGCTGCCCGTCCGACTGGCCGTGCAAGTGCAGTACTGGAATGGCACGAAATGGATCACGAACCTGCTCGACAGCATCAGTGCGTTCAACAAGTCCCAGGTACTATTTGTCAATTGCAAGAAAACGCTGGACTGCAGCAAGCTGGCCGCTGATGACCGGGCTTATACCGTCGTGCAAGGCGCACTGCCGCAGGCCAATCGTCTGACCCTGCTGGCACCCGGTGCCGGCAAGGCCGGCAGCGTGGATGTTTCCGTGGGCAATCATCCCTACCTGGGCAGCACGGTGGGCACCGTCGTTTTTGGCATCCTCAGATCGGGTCCCGTAATTTACCTGCGCGAGATGTATTGAGCCTGGGCAAAGGGGGGCGGACGCAGGCGACGCGAAAAACCAGTAACATGCCTGGCTGTGGCATTCCCCCCAACCCCAGACTGGAGTTTTTATGAGCACAACATCGCAGTGGATCGATATCGCCGGCCCGGACGGCAGCTTCCAGGCTTACCTGGCCGTGCCGCATATCGGCAAAGGCCCCGCCATCATCCTGTTGCAGGAAATTTTCGGCGTCAACGAACACATCCGCGCCGTGGCCGATCAGTACGCGGCCGATGGCTACGTGGTGCTGGTGCCGGACCTGTTCTGGCGCGCGGGCGCGCACATCGAGCTGGGCTATGACGCGGACGGCTGGAAGCGCGCCGTGGAACTGATGCAGGCCACCGACAATCCGCATGCCGACGCCGATATCGCCGCCACCGTCGCCGCGCTGCGCGCGCGGCCTGAAGTCGAAGGCAAGCTCGCTTCCATCGGTTACTGCTTCGGCGGCCGACTGTCATTCCAGACGGCGGCAGCCGGCCTGGTCGACGCCGCCATCGCTTATTACGGCGGCGGCATCCAGAACAAGCTGGACCTGGCCGAGCTTATCCAGGTGCCGCTGCTGATGCATTTCGGCGGCCAGGATAGCCATATTTCGCCGCAAGCCGTGCAAACCATCGCCGAGCGCTTCGAAGACCGGCAAGATGTGGAAATCCATATCTACCCGGGCGCCGAGCACGGCTTCAATTGCACCCACCGCGACAGCTACCAGCAGCGCGCCGCCGCCCAGGCACATGGCAATTCCTTGATTTTCCTGTCGGAAAATCTGTAAGCGCGAGCGTCGCCAGCGCTGTCGACTCGGCAGCAAAGCCGCATGGGCGCTAAAATAGCGGCTGTGCCGGGCATCTCCGGCCGGCCGGACGCAGCGCCCGGCAAACCTGGAAGAGGAACCGAATCAAAGATGGCCCAAGTAATTGTTTCTGTGACATTGGCGGCAAGCGCCGAAAGAGTGTGGGATTTTATCGGCGGCTTCCAGTCGCTGGCTGAATGGTCGAGCTCCATCAAGACCAGCCTGTCCGAACATGGCGGCCGCGTGCGGCGGCTGAAAACCACGGACGGCGCCATCATCGCCGAACGCCTGCAAAGCTACAGCGAGGCGGACAAGAGCTACAGCTATACCATCGTCTCCGGTCCGATCCCTGTCAAGAACTACCGTTCCACCTTGCGCGTCACGGGCGAGCCGGGCGGCGCTTCCTGCGTGGCGGAATGGTCGGGCGAGTTCGACGCGGCCGAAGGCGTGGAAGAGGTCATGGTGGGCGCGTTTCAGCACCTGTATGAAACGGCGTTCGTCGACCTGAAACGCATCATGGCGATTTGAATGAAAAACACCGGCCACGGCCGGTGTTTTCATGGCGCTTAACGTTTTACCTTGCCAAACGCCTCGCCCTTATTCCAAGTAGGCAAGTTCTTGTCGTTCGCCACTTCGTAACCGAGGTTCAGCGTGAATTGTGCCTGCTGCACCATGCCGGACAAGTCCCACGACGGGTGGTATTCATCGGTGACCTGGTGATAATCCTTTTTGAAAGCCACCAGGCGCTCGCTGGACGCTTTCGGCTCCTTGACGAAGTCGAACGAGCCGTCGCCGGAGAATACTGCCGAGCCCACGTTGAAGGCGGGCACGCCGGCCTTGGCAAACGCAAAATGGTCGGCCCGGTAAAACGCGCCGGACAGGTCGGGGATCGTCGGCGCCAGCCGCAGGCCCATGCGCTTGGCCACCCTGGCGGCGCTGGCGTACAGGCTGCTGCGCTCGGCGCCGGCCACGCCGATGTCGTGTGTCTTGCCGACGAAGTTCATGCTGTCGAGGTTCAGGTCGGCGGCCGTTTTCGCCAGCGGCCACAAAGGCGCGCGCGTGTAGGCGGTGCTGCCCAGCATGCCCGTTTCCTCGCCGGCCGGCCACAGGAAGATTTGCGTGCGGCGCGCCGGCTGTTTCACGGCCACTTGCGCCATGGCCAGCAGGGCCGCCGCACCCGAGGCGTTGTCGATGGCGCCGTTGTAGATATGGTCGCTTTGTTCTGTGCGGCTGCTGCCTTCGTCATCCTTGCCCAGGTGGTCCCAGTGGGCCGAATAGATCACGGCCTCGTCCTTGAGTTTCGGGTCCGTGCCCGGCACGATGCCGGCCACGTTGAATTGCTCGATGCTGCGGATCTGGCTATTGACTACCACCTTGACCGTCGCGTTCAGGGCCACGGGGCGGAACGCGCGCGTTTCCGCCTGCGCGCGCAGGGCGTCCAGGTCTTGCCCCGCTTGCTGGAACAGGGTGCGCGCCATGTCTTCCTGCAGCCAGCCTTCCATGGCGTTGCCCGCGCCGGCCAGATTGAAGCGCTCGTGGCCGAAACCGTTGGCGGGCACCGACCACGGATACGAGGCGGACGCCGTCGTGTGGATCAGCAAGACCCCGGCGGCGCCCTGGCGCAGCGCTTCCTCGTACTTGTAGACCCAGCGGCCGTAATACGTGAGGGACTTGCCGGCAAAACGGTTTGGTTCCGCAACGGTCGGTTGCGGATCGTTGACCATCATGATGAGCAATTTGCCCTTTAAATCCAGACCCTTGAAATCGTCCCAGTTTTCTTCGGCGGCGCGGATGCCGTAGCCGGCGAACACGACGGGCGCGTCGAACGCCACGGTCTGCTGGCCATTCGCCGCACCAAAGACGATGTCCTGGCCGAAGGCGGGAGACAAGGTCTTGCCGCCCGCGTTGAAGGTCACGGTGCTCGATGGCAAGGCCTTGCTGCCGACGATGGTCAGCGCCTGGCGGTACGTGCCATCTTTTAATGGCTGCAAGCCGGCCACGGCCGCCTGCGTCTCCAGGTAGCGCACGGCCAGGTCGCCGCCGCGCTGGCCCGTGCCGCGTCCTTCCAGCAAGTCGTCGGCCAGGAAGGACAGATGCGCGCGCAGGGGCACTTCGGCGACGAGCGGTTGGGCGAGGGTGGCCGTGCTGAACAGGCTGGCGGCGAGGACGAAGGGTAAACGCATGACAACTCCAAAAGTGAATACGGGAAAGCAAAGCAGCGACAATCTTACTCTACCGCAATGCTCTGGCGTAGCGCGCGGCGTGTGCGCGCCATTGCGGCCACAATGGCCGCTGGCCCACCGACAAGGAGCGTTGCATGACTGCCACCGACTTACCATCGAGCAATACCCTGCGTACCGCCGACGGCACGCTGATCTATTACAAGGACTGGGGCAGCGGCCCGCCCGTCGTTTTCAGCCACGGCTGGCCGCTGTCGTCCGACGCCTGGGAAGACCAGATGTTTTATCTGGCCTCGCACGGCTACCGCGTCATCGCGCACGACCGGCGCGGCCATGGCCGCTCCAGCCAGCCGTTCGACGGCAACGACATGGATACCTATGCCGATGACCTGGCCGCCCTGATCGCAGCGCTGGACTTGACGGGCGCCACCCTGGTCGGCCATTCGACGGGCGGCGGCGAAGTGGCGCGCTACATCGGCCGTCACGGCACCGAGGGCCTGGCGGGCGCCGTGCTGGTGGGCGCCGTGCCGCCGCTGATGCTGCAAACGGCCGATAATCCGCTGGGCTTGCCGCTGTCCGCGTTTGACGCTATCCGCGCGGGCGTGCAGGCCGACCGCAGCCAATTCTTCCGCGACTTGAGCGAGGCCTTCTATGGCTACAACCGGCCCGGCGCCAAGCCGTCGCAGGGCGTGCGCGACAGCTTCTGGCGACAAGGCATGCAGGCGGGCATGCCGGCGTCTTACCTGTGTATCAAGCAATTTTCGGAAACGGATTTCACCAGCGACCTGGCCAGGTTCGACGTGCCGACCCTGGTGATCCATGGCGACGATGACCAGATCGTGCCGATTGCCGCGTCGGCGCGGCGCACCGCCGAGCTCATCATCGGTAGCAAGCTGCTCGTGTATGCGGGCGCGCCGCACGGCCTGGCGACGACGCACAAGGACCGCCTGAACGAAGACTTGCTGGAGTTCTTGCGCACCTGAAACGGGGCGGGCGCCATGCTGGCGAGGCGCCCGCCGTTGCTGTTGCCGCGCAGAACAGGCGCAGGCGGCACATTGTTGTGTATCATTTAATGTTGGCAAAATCACGCGTAGATTGCGTGTGGATAGCCGATTTTTCTGCCTTTTTTCGGTAGATATGCCGCAAAAAACGGCGTTCTGCGGCATGCAGCCACCCGGTAAGGTCCAGTAAAGAGTAAACTAGCAGATACACTCTTTCGCATTGGGCGATTCGAGCGAACTTGTGAGTGATTTCATGTCTGATACACCAATTTCCTTATTCTCCGACCTTAACCTGAGCGAGCCGCTGATTCGCGCGCTCAAGGATGTCGGTTACGAAACACCGTCGCCTATCCAGGCGGCCACGATTCCATTATTGCTCGCTAACCGCGACGTGCTGGGCCAGGCGCAAACAGGCACGGGTAAGACCGCCGCCTTCGCCTTGCCGATCCTGTCGCGCATTGATCTGAAACAAAGCTCACCCCAAGCCCTGGTCCTGGCACCGACGCGCGAACTGGCCATCCAGGTCGCCGAAGCGTTCCAGGTGTACGCCGCTCACATTCCCGGCTTCCACGTGCTGCCGATCTACGGCGGTCAAAGCTATGGCCCGCAACTGTCGGCCCTGCGCCGCGGCGTGCATGTCATCGTCGGTACGCCTGGTCGCGTCATCGATCACCTGGACAAGGGTTCGCTCGACCTGTCCAAGCTGAAAACGCTGGTACTCGATGAAGCCGATGAAATGCTGCGCATGGGCTTTATCGACGACGTCGAACGCATCTTGAAAGAAACACCGGAAGGCCATCAAACGGCGCTGTTCTCGGCCACCATGCCTTCCGTCATCAAGCGCATCGCCACCACTTACCTGATCAATCCAGCCGAAGTGACGGTTGCCGCCAAGACGGGCACGGCCGACAACATCCGCCAGCGTTACTGGCTGGTGTCGGGCATGCACAAGCTCGACGCTTTGACCCGCATCCTGGAAGCGGAAGTGTTTGACGGCATGATCATCTTTGCCCGCACCAAGCTGGGTACGGAAGAGCTGGCCGGCAAACTGCAGGCACGCGGCTTCTCGGCTGCCGCCATCAATGGCGACATCCAGCAAGCGCAGCGCGAGCGCACGATCCAGCAGTTGAAAGACGGCAAGATCGACATCCTCGTCGCTACCGACGTGGCCGCCCGCGGCCTGGATGTCGAGCGCATCAGCCACGTCGTCAACTACGACGTGCCGCACGATCCAGAAAGCTATACCCACCGCATCGGCCGCACGGGCCGCGCCGGCCGCAGCGGCGAAGCGATCCTGTTCATCACCCCGCGTGAAAAGAACTTGCTCAAAGCCATCGAACGCTCGACCCGCCAGCCGATCGGCATGCTCGAATTGCCAACCATCCAGGCCGTCAACGATGTGCGTATCGCCAAGTTCAAGGAACAGATCAGCGAAACCCTGGCCCTGGGCGAACTGGAACAGTTCCAGTCGCTGATCGAAGATTTCGAACGCGAGCAAAATATTCCCGCCATCGAAATCGCCGCCGCCCTGGCGAAGATGGCGCGTGGCAATACGCCGCTGCTGCTGGACAAGAACAAGGCGCGCGAGCAAGCCACGTGGCAAGACGACCGTCCTGTGCGCCAGGACCGCTTCGAACGCAACGACCGCCCGGAACGGGGCGACCGTTTCGAGCGCAACGAGCGCAGCGACCGTGGCGAACGCCAGGCTTTCCCGAAAAAGGAACGCATTTCCCGTCCTGCCGACGCTGGCATGCAGACTTTCCGTATTGAAGTCGGTCATCAGCATGGCGTGAAACCGGGCAATATCGTGGGCGCCATCGCCAACGAAGCGGGCATCGATTCGAAAAACATCGGCCGCATTGAAATCTATGACGATTACAGCGTGCTGGACTTGCCAGATACCATGCCGAAAGAATTGCTGGATCAGCTGAAGTCCGTTTGGGTTGCGGGTCAGCAATTGCGCATCAGCCGTGACGGCGACGCGCCGGACCTGGCGCCGCCAGCCGCGCCGCGCAAGCCGTTCGCCGCCAAGTCCGCGCCAGCGTTCAAGGATGCGCCAGCGGACGCGGGCGAGGCAGCACCTGCGCCGCGCGCGCCGAAGAAGGAGCGTCCACGCCCGGGCGTGACGGCCTACCGCATCGAAGTGGGCCGTGAGCACGCGGTGACGCCAAGCAACATCGTGGGCGCCATCGCCAACGAAGCGAACCTGGAAGCCAAGCATATCGGCCGTATCGATATCTTTGACAATTACAGCGTGCTGGACTTGCCGGAAGGCATGCCGCCGGAAATCCTCGACCACCTGAAATCGGTCGTGGTCTCGGGCCAGAAACTGCGCATCAGCCTTGATGACGGCACGACGGAGCGCAAACCTGCGCCAGCGCGTCCAAAGTCGCCACCGCGTAAAACGTTCAAGTAAGCCATCCCTTCCCAGGCGCCTCCCCGGCGCCTGTGTCGCGGATTGGAGACAGTTCCCCCACTGGCGCATTCGCGCCAGTTTTTATTTTCCCTCAATAAATGTTCATTACTGATGCGTCATGCTTGCCGGCAGGCGTCGCCATATGCCGGCCTTTATCGCAATGCCTTCGCGTCTTTTTATCGGCGTACACGCCATATTTATTGTCTGGCGCATCAATACATAATTTTTTATTAATTATTGTGCCTGTCCATATTTTTGAATTTTGCATTTCAATAAAATCAATCAAGTTGAATCAAAGTAAATTCTAAAACATAAATGAATTGACTTTTATTAAATTATTTGACCAGCGTCACTGTCGCCGGGGCGATATATCATGAGTGCTTGATGTGGTATATTGTTTTTATGTTTTTGTTATGCTAGTTGAAAAAAATAGAGGAGCGACGATGCGGGTCAATACGCCTATCACGCAAAATGAATACGTATTAAATGAAGGCATGACGATTGTTTCCACCACGGATTTACAGGGAAACATCAATTACGCCAATCAGTATTTCATTGAAGTCAGCGGTTTTTCAGAAATGGAACTGCTGGGTGCACCACAGAATATCTTGCGTCACCCCGATATGCCGGCCGAAGCCTTTGCCGACCTGTGGGATACCATCAAGACGGGCATGCCATGGACCGGCATGGTCAAGAACCGCTGCAAGAATGGCGATTTTTATTGGGTCTTCGCCAATATCACGCCCGTCATTGAAAACGGCCGCCCGATCGGCTATATGTCCGTGCGCACCAAGCCCACGCGCGAGCAGATCAATGAGGCGGCGGTCCTGTATGAAAGTTTTAAAGATGGCAACACTTCCAGGCTGGCGATCCGCAATGGCCGCGTCGTGCGCCAGGGCTGGGTCGCCAAGCTGGCCGAGTGGCGCAAGCTGAGCCTGTCGCAAGACCTGGCCCTGCATTGCATCGTCTTCGGCGTGGTGCTGGCCATCCTCGGCTGCGCCGTGTGGAATATCGATGGCGATACGAGCACGGCCACACGCAGCTGGCTCAGCGGTGCTGCTGCCGCCGCCGTCGCGCTGATGCTGTATTTCTGGGCCCATCTGCACAATTCGCTGGTCGCGCCGCTGGGCGACGCCATCACGATGGCGCGCAAGATGGCCGGGGGCGATTTGACGGGCGTGATCGACAAGGTGCGTGATGATGATATGGGTCAATTGATGGCGGCCTTGCGCCAGACCAACATCAACCTGCACAGCATTATCGGTGACGTGCGCGCCAATTTCGAGGATATCCGCGTCACCACGGCGGAAATCGCCACGGGCAATATGGACTTGTCCAGCCGCACGGAATCGCAGGCGTCCAGCCTGGAGCAGACGGCAGCGAGCATGGAAGAACTGACGTCCACCGTGCAAAACAGCGCCGACCACGTGGCCACGGCCAACGACCTGGCGGTGCAGGCGTCCACCGTTGCGGCCAAGGGCGGCACCATCGTCAGCGAAGTGGTCACCACGATGAACGAGATCAGCACCTCGTCGCGCAAGATTCTCGACATTATTGGCCTGATCGACGGCATCGCTTTCCAGACGAATATCCTGGCCTTGAACGCGGCCGTGGAAGCGGCCCGCGCGGGCGAGCATGGCCGCGGCTTTGCCGTCGTGGCGGGCGAAGTGCGCAGCCTGGCGCAGCGCTCGGCGACGGCGGCCAAGGAAGTCAAGCACCTGATCGACCATTCGATCGCCACCGTGAATGCGGGCAGCGTGCTGACCAGCAATGCGGGCGCCACCATGGCGGAAGTGATCGCCTCCGTGGCCCGCGTGACGGAAGTGATGGACGAGATTTCTTCCACCACGCGCGAGCAGAACCAGGGCATCGGGCAAGTCAACCAGGCCGTCATCCACATGGATGGCATCACGCAGCAGAATGCAGCGCTGGTGGAGCAGGCGGCCGCCGCCGCCACCAGCCTGGCGCAGCGCACCGAGAGCGTGGCCCAGTCGATCGGCATCTTCAAACTGAAGGCCTCGCCCAGGCGCAAGGCGGCCGGCGTAGGGCGCAGCGTGGGTGCGGGCGTGGCGGCAAGGGCCTTGTTGAAGGCGCGCTAAGACAACCATCCCGCCAGCGCAACGCTGGCGGGAGCTACTTCGCTACCCGATACACTTCCCCGCTGCGCACCTTCTTCACCACTCCATCCCCGCCAAACAGAATCACATATTCTCCCTGCGCGCCCGCAGCGGCCGGGTAGTTGTACATCCACACTTCATTGCCGCTGTCGAAACGGATGGCCGTGCTGTCGCCCAGCGCGGCGCGCACCTGTTCGCGCGTGCTGCTGCCCGGCTGCACAGTCTGCTCTAGCGTAGCGTAAGGCACATTCTTGCTTGCCTGCAAGGCTTGCGTGCCCGAGCACCCGGCGAGCAGCGTCAGCATGGCGAAGACCAGCCATTTCATGGCGCCACCTCATCCATATAAGTAAATTCCAGCAGGGTATCGTCGGGCCAGCTCGTATCCCACAGGGGCGCGTAATACGTGCGGTCAAGCAAGACCTGGCAATCGCAATAGGGCAGCGAGGCGGGCGTCTGCTCGCCGCCCGCGTACAGCATGGTGAACGGTAAGGCAACCCTGCGTTCGCCATGCACGAGGGTGACGCCGAACAGGGGCCTGTCCGTGAAGAACAGGTAGTTGCCATCGGGTTCGGAACACACTTTATCCGTGCTGTAGAGCATGCTGGACAGCCAGGCGATGATTTGCGGATCGTTCGAAATCAGGCCCGAATCCATGCCGGCGCGGCATTCCAGGCGCAAGTCGCCCAGGCGCCGCGTGCCGGGCGGCAAGCCGGGCGTGATGACTTGCGCGCGCCAGCTCATGCTGGAAGCCCTGCGGTTGGCGATCAGGATGGCGTCTTCGCGCGCGGCCTGCGCGTTGCGCACGGGGGCAAAGCTGTTGTCTTCGGCCAGGGGCAGGGGGATGCTGACGCTGTCGCCGGCGATGCGCAGCTGCACGCCCTTCATGTCCACGCCCGGCTGGCGCGGCAGCAAACGGAAGCGCAGCACCGCTTGCGGCGCCAGCGCATGGTCGCGCTCGAAACGGTCCACGCCTTGCAGCATCTTGCGGTAGGATTTATCCACGGGGTCGCGCGTGGCGTCCACTTTCACTTGCGGCACGGGCGCGGTTTGCGCCAGTGCAACAGTGCTGGACAGTGGACCGGCGAGCAAGCCGGCGAGCAGCAGGGATAGATGAATACGCATGTCTTGATGCTACGCTTTTTTGTGCGACAGCCACGCACGCATGGTTGTCAGTATTGCGTCGATTTGCGCGCGTCGCCGCGCACCTGCTGCGCCGGATACTTCTGTGCGTTGAGTTCCATCTTTTCCAGCACGGCCGCGTGCAGGTCGACGCCGCTCTTGTCGGCCAGCCGTACCAGATACATCAGCACGTCGGCCAGCTCGTGGCGGATGCCCGTGCGCGTCGCCTCGTTCAGCTCGCTATCCGCGCCCGTGGGCAACCACTGGTAGTGCTCGGCCAGTTCCGCCACTTCCACGGACAGGGCCATGGCCAGGTTTTTCGGCGTGTGGAACTGATCCCAGTCGCGCTCGGCGGCAAAGGCGCGCAGGCGCGCGCGGATGTCCGTCAAGCTGTCGGCGGGCGCGTTCATGCCGCCACCTGTAGCGGTTTTTCCATGAAGACACTGAATGGATCGTCGGGATAGTCGCCGTACGGCCCGCGCCGCTGGTAGCCGTGGCGCGCGTACAGGGCGATGGCGGCGGGCTGGTGGATGCCCGTTTCTAACGTCAGCAAGCGGCAGCCGCGCGCCAGCGCCTGTTCTTCCAGCAAGGCCAGCAGGCGCTGGGCCAGGCCCAGGCCACGGCTGTCCGGGTGCACGTACATGCGCTTGACCTCGCCGAAATCGGGCGTGACGACGATGGCGCCGCAGGCGCGCGCCGTGCCTGCGGCATCGCGGGCGACGGCGAACAGCAGGGTGTCAGGCGGCAACGATGCCAGGTCCAGCGAATACACGCATTCGGCCGGATACAGGGTCTGCTGATAGGCATCAAGCTCGGCGATCAGGGTTTGCACGTCGGCTTGCTGCGGCGATTCCAGGTGAATTTGCATGGGGGAAAGCACGTTGACTGAGATTCCCCCATGGTATCACTGCGGCCGCGCCAGGCGCAGCGTCAGGCCGATGGGAGACATCACAAAGCCCATCAATTCCTGCGCCTCGCCGCCATCGGGCGTATCGACCCCGGCGATGTCGAAGCTGCCCAGCAGCATGGCCATGGCGATCTTGATTTCCAGCAAGGCCAAGTAGCGGCCCGGGCACGTGCGCAAGCCGGCGCCGAAAGGCATCGACGCGCGCTTGTTGTTCGCCTCGCCGCTGTCGGCCAGCCAGCGTTCGGGCTGGAAGGCTTGCGCGTCGGGAAAGTGCGCATCGGATACGGTGTCGTTGCGCATCACGCACCACACGAGGGTGCCGGCCGGCACGGCAATATCGGCGATGACCGTGTCGCGCAGCGCCTCGACGGGCAGGAACGGCGCCACCGGTTTCAAACGCATGGCTTCGCTGGCGCAGGCGCCCAGGTAGTCGAGGCTCTCCATCTGCTCGATGGTGAAGCCGGCCACATCGGGCGCCAGGCGCCGCACTTCCTCGCGTGCCCGGGCCAGGGTGTGCGGATGGCGTTGCAACAAATAGATCATCCATGACACCGTGTTGGCCGTCGTATCTTCACCCGCCAGCAGCATGGTCAGCACATTGCCGGCCACGTTGCGGTCGGTCACGCCGCTGCCTTCCAGGTCGGCGGCGGCGATCATCGCTTCGAGCAGGTTGGGCGGACGCTCGCGGCGCGCCGGGTCGTGCGCCATGCGCGTGCGCGCCTGCTGCACCAGGCCGGCCACGGCGGCGGAGAGCGCCGCCACGTCGCGGTCCAGCCGCCGGTCGACGGGCAGTTTGACATAGCGCCAGTACGGGAACATGGACAGGCTGCGCCGCGCCACGGCGGGCAGGATGTCGTCCATGTGGCGCTGGATCACGTCTTCGCCCGATTCGAGCGTGTTGACTTCCGTGCCGAAGGCCAGGCCGGCGATGATGTCGACCGTGTAGCGTTTCAGGTCGCCATCCAGATCGATCGCCTGGCCTTGCGTGGCGGCAAGATGCCAGCGCCGCTGCAGGCGCTGGGCCACCGTCACCAGAGCCGGGAAGTAGGCCTTGATGGCGCCCGGTGCCATGCCGGCCATGACCATGCGGCGCTGGTTGCGCCACTCCGCACCCTCGGCCAGGAACAGGCCGGGCACGCCGCCCATTTCGTCGGAGACGACGGAGCTGCTCAGGGGGCGGCGAAAACCGTCGGGCCGGTCGCGCAGCACGGCGCCGACGGCCTCGCTGTCGGCCACCACCAGCACCAGCGTGCGGCCGAACCAGGCGCGCAGGTAGGGGCCGTAGCGCTGCACCCACTGTTCCACGTCGCGGTGGATGCGCGTGAGCTTGATCTGCAGGCTGTTGCCGACGATGGGCAGGGCGAAGGGGCCCGGCAAGCGGCGGATCTGGCGCAGCGGCCGCGCAATGTCGGGTGCGGCGGCGTGGTCGAGTGGCGGCATGGACATCTCCTGTCGATACGGTGAAAGTACGCGGATTTCTTGCAATAATGGCCATACTCTACGCGATTTCGCTGCCCTTGTATTGAACGTTTACGACAGCGTGGCGCAGCAAAAAAATCCCGCTACAATGGCCGTCATGGCTTCCACACCGACTCCCGCCCCCGTCACGCACCGCGCTCGCTTCCTGCGTGCGCGCTCTTGACGAGCGCCATCCGCGATGATGAAAGTTACTGGATCTACCGAATTTGGACGTAGGTCGGGTTAGGTCCGAAGGACCGTAATCCGACAACATTGTTGGCGTGACTGGTGGTGTCGGATTACGCGGGGCGTTGCCCCGCTAATCCGACCTACCGTTCCTTGTACACCTTGCCCTTGGACAAGGTGACTTCATGCTGCCCCGCGCCGGGCGCCAGCATGGGGAAGCAGTTTTCCGCGCCATGCACGCGCACGTCGAGGAAGTACGGACCATCGGATGCCAGGCAGGCGGCCAGCGCCGCGTCGAGCTCATCGCGCCGGCTCACCGTGTGCGCCTGCCAGCCGAACGCGCGCGCCAGGGCGACGAAATCGGGCAGCGCTTCCATGTAGCTGTGGCTGTAGCGCTCTCCATGGATGAGTTCCTGCCACTGGCGCACCATGCCCATGGCGCCATTGTTCGACAGCACCACTTTCACGGGCAGGCGGTGCTGCACGGCGGTGGCCAGTTCCTGGATATTCATCAGAATCGAGGCGTCGCCGCTGACGCACACCACGCATTTTTCGGGATGGGCGACCTGCGCGCCGATGGCAGCCGGCAAGCCATAACCCATGGTCCCCGCGCCGCCCGAGGTCAGCCAGCGGCGCGGCTGTTCGAAGCGCAAGTGCTGTGCGGCCCACATCTGGTGCTGGCCCACGTCGGTGGAGACGATGGCGTCACGGCCGTCCAGGGCCGCCTGCAGCCGGCGCATCAGCGCCTGCGGCGCGATCACCTGCGGCGTGTCGTCGAACGCCAGCGAGTCTTGCGCGCGCCAGCCATCGATGCGCTGCCACCACGGCTGGCGGTCCGCCAGCAGGCGTCCGCGCAGCTGCGCCAATAGGGCGGTGAGCACGGGCGCGCAATCGCCGCGCAGGGCCACGTCGGCGCGCACCACCTTGCCGATGGAGGCCGGGTCGATATCGACGTGGATGATTTTCGCGCCCGGACAAAAAGCGTCCAGGCGGCCCGTGACCCGGTCGTCGAAGCGGGCGCCGACGCAGACGATCAGGTCGGCATGGTGCATGGCCAGGTTCGCCTCCAGGGTGCCGTGCATGCCCAGCATGCCGAGGAAAGCCGGGTGCGCAGCGGGAAAGGCGCCCAGGCCCAGCAGGGTCAAGGTGCACGGTGCTGCCGCCAGTTTCACCAGCTGCTGGAAAGCGGCGCAGGCATCGAGGCCGGAGTTGATGAGGCCTCCGCCGCCATAGAACACGGGCTGGCGCGCGTTGGCGATCAGGCTGGCGGCCCGTTCCAGGTCAGTGCTGTCGGGCAGGGGCGCGGCCGCTGTGGCGGCGTGCTGCAGCGGCGTGCTGTCCGCGACGGCGGCCAGCTGCAAGTCCTTGGGAAAGTCGATCAGCACGGGGCCAGGCCGGCCCTGCGTGGCCTGCGCGTAGGCTTCCTGCACCACGGTCGCCGTTTCGTCGGCCGTGCGGATTTGCCGGTTCCACTTGGTGACGGGGCGCGAGATGCCCAGCGCGTCGCATTCCTGGAAGGCGTTCGTGCCGATGCTGGTGGTGGCCACCTGGCCGCTGATACAGATGAGGGGTATCGAATCGCACAGGGCGTCGAGCAGTCCCGTGGTGGTATTGCTCATGCCGGGGCCGGAGGTGACGAAGACGACGCCGGGCCGGCCCGTGCTGCGCGCATACCCTTCGGCCGCGTGCACGGCCGCCTGTTCGTGGCGCACCAGCACGTGGCGCAAGCGGGGCTGGGCGTGCAGCGCGTCGTACAGGGGCAGCACGGCGCCGCCCGGGTAGCCGAAGACGGTGTCGACACCGAGCGCCAGCAGGGTATCGATCAGGGTGCTGGCGCCGTTGCGCGGCGCAAGATCGGGGGCGGGAGCGAGGAGGGGAGCGGGATCGGGTTTCATGGCCTTATTTTCTGCCTGATACGGCAGAAAAGGCTGCTGGTTTTCTCGTATAAAATAGAAACATCAGCAAAATTTGCTGCTAAATAGTGAAAGAACAGAATGAAGCTGGATAAATTCGACCTCGCCATCCTGACGGCCCTGCAGCAGGACGCCCGCATCAGCCTGCACGACCTGAGCGCCAAGGTGGGCCTGACCTCGTCGCCCTGCTGGGCGCGCATCAAGCGCATGGAAGACGATGGCGTCATCGAGGGCTACACGGTGAACGTCAACGCGGCCAAGGTGGGGCTGGCCGACACCGTCATCGTGCAAGTCACCTTGGACGACCATTCCGACCAGGCCCTGTTCGAATTCGGCCACGCGCTGGCCATGATCCCGGAAGTGCTGGAAGCGTTTCTCGTCTCGGGCGACTACGATTATTATTTGCGCATTGCGGTGAGCGACACGCGCGACTATGAGCGCCTGCTGCGCGAGCGTTTATATAAAATTCCCGGCATCCGCCACAGCAAGTCGAGCTTTGTCTTGCGCCAATTGAAACAGAGCTACCTGCCACTGCAGCGCTAAACCTGTGCACGGCGGGAGTTTTTCCCTAGCGTATCCCCTGGTGGCTGTCCGATACTGGACGCAATAAAAACCACTATAAATCGGGGATACGCATGAGACTGACTTTATTCGCCGCCGCCGCCATGGCGCTGTGCCAGGCACAGGCCGCCGAGCCGGCCGCATCGGGCGACTTACCCACCGTCATCATCACGGGCAGCATGCCGCTGCCCACCGTGGAGCAGCCGCGCGACACCCTGGCCGCGCCCGTGCAAACGGCCAGCGCGCAGCAGATCGCCCGCAGCGGCGCGCTCGACATTTCCGCCTTTTTGCGCCGCAACCTGGGCAGCGTCTACGTGAACGAAGTGCAGAACAACCCGTTCCAGCCCGACGTCAGCTATCGCGGCTATACGGCCTCGCCCCTGCTGGGCACACCGCAAGGACTCTCTGTGTATCTCGACGGCATGCGCCTGAACCAGCCGTTTGGCGACGTCGTCAGCTGGGACTTGATCCCGCGCATGGCGATCGAGTCGCTGACCCTGATGCCCGGTTCGAACCCCCTGTTCGGCTTGAATACCCTGGGCGGCGCGCTGGCCCTGCACACCAAGGACGGGCGCAGCAGCCCCGGCACCGCCATCGAGGCGCGCCTGGGTTCCGATCAACGGCGCGGCGTGGAATTCGAGCATGGCGGCAGCAATGCGCAGGGCTGGCACTGGTATGTGACGGGCAACCGTTTCAAGGAAGAGGGCTGGCGCGACGATTCACCGTCCGACGTGCGCCAGCTGTTTGGCAAGCTGGGCTGGAGCGATGCGCGCACGGACATTGCCGCCACCGTGGCCCACGCGGACAATGCGCTGACGGGCAATGGCTTGCAGGAGCAGCGCCTGCTGGCGCGCGACTACCGCAGCGTCTACACCAAGCCGGACTTGACGCAGAACAGGTCGACCCTGCTGAACCTGACGGGCAAGCACCAGGCCAGCGAGGCCTTGCTCTTGTCCGGCAATGTGTACTACCGCAAGATCGACACGCACACGTTTAACGGTGACCTGAACGACGAGTCGCTCGACCAGTCCGTCTACCAGCCCGGCGCGGCCGAGCGGGCGGCCCTGGCGGCGGCCGGCTACACGGGCTTTCCCGCCAGTGGGGCAAATGCTGGCAATACGCCGTTTCCGAAGTGGCGCTGCATCGGCAACGTGCTGCTGAACGATGAGCCGGCCGAAAAATGCAATGGCATGCTCAACCGCAGCCATACGCAGCAGGAAAACTATGGTTTTTCGGGCCAATTCACCATGCTGGCCGATCTGGCGGGATCGCGCCATGCCGTCACGGCCGGCGCCGCCTACGACACAAGCCACGCCACTTTCCGCCAGACCAGCCAGTTCGGCTACCTGAACCCGGACCGCAGCATCACGCCCGTGAATTTCTTTGCCGACGGCACGGAAATCGACGATGACGGCACGCCCGTCGACAACCGGGTCGACTTGAGCGGGCGCATGCGCACGTGGAGCGTGTATGCGAGCGACAGTATTGCGTTCAATCAAAATCTGACCTTGACCGTTTCCGGCCGTTACAACCGCAGCACGGTGCGCAACCGCGACGCCATTACGCCCGGCGGCGGCAGCGGTTCGCTCGATGGCGACCACCGTTTCAGCCGCTTCAATCCCGCCATCGGCCTGGCCTATGCGCCGGCGAAGGGCGTGAGCGCCTACCTCGGTTACAACGAAGGCAGCCGCACGCCGACGGCCATCGAACTCGGTTGTGCAGACCCGGAAAACCCATGCCGCCTGCCCAACGCCATGGCCGGCGACCCGCCATTAAAACAGGTGGTGACGAAGACGTGGGAAGCGGGCGTGCGCGGCAAGCTCGCCGACGTGGCCCGCTGGAGCGCGGGCGTGTTCCGCGCGGAAAACCACGACGATATCCTGTTCGTGGCCGACAACCAGGCCGGTTTCGGCTACTTCAAAAACTTCGGCAAGACGCGCCACCAGGGCGTGGAGCTGGCGCTCGATGGCAAGGCGGGCGCGCTGGACTTCGGCGTCAACTACACGTGGCTGCAAGCGACGTACCAAAGCCGGGAAGTGGTGAACGGCAGCGCCAACAGCAGCAGCGATGCGGACGCGGCTGGCCTGGCAGGCAATATCGTCATCACTCCCGGCAACCGCATTCCCCTGACACCCAGCCATATTTTCAAGGCGCACGTGGATGTTCAGGGCGGACGCGACTGGACGGTGGGGCTGGCCATGACGGCCGTCTCCAGCGCCTATGCGCGCGGCAATGAAAACAACCAGCACCAGGCGGGCGGGCCAGCGTACCTGGGTTCGGGCAAGAGCGGCGGCTATGCCGTGGTGGAACTGAATGGCAAGTACCAGCTGACGCCGCAGCTGAGCATATTTGCCCAGGTGAATAACTTGTTCGACCGGAAATATGCGACAGCGGCCCAGCTGGGCGCCACGGCTTTCGACGCCAACGGCAATTTCGCCGCCCGGCCGCTGCCCGCCGTGAACGGGGCGTATCCGATGGTCAACGCGACCTTCTATGCGGCCGGCGCGCCGCGCAGCGTGAATGCGGGCGTGCGCTACGCGTTTTAAACTGTCAAAGCTGGCGCTGCTCGATGATGCCGTTGCGCAGCGCCAGGTGGACCAACGCGGCGGGGCCGGGCACGTCGAGCTTTTCCTTGATGCACGTCTGGTGGTTGGCCACCGTCTTGCTGCTCACGTGCAGCAGGCGGGCGCAGTCGGCGGCGCTGCGGCCTTCGGCCAGCAGGCGGAAGATTTCGAATTCGCGCTGGCTCAGGCTGCTCAAGCGCTGCGCTTCCATGCTGGCCGTGCCCTGCAGCACGCCGGGCGCGCTGTGCGGGTCCAGGTAGCGCCGGCCCGCGTGGGCGGCGCGCACGGCGTCGATCAGGTGTTCCGGGTCAGCCTGCTTGCTGACAAAGCCGCAAGCGCCGCCGTCAAACGCGCGCGCGATCAGTTGCGGCGTGTCGTGCATGGTAAACACCAGCACGCGGGCAGCGGTGTCGCGCGCGAGCAGCTTGCGCAGCAATTCCAGGCCGCCGATGCCGGGCATGGACAGATCCGTGACGCAGACGTCGGGCGCCTGCTCCAGGTACAAGCCATACGCCGTTTCGCCATTGCCGGCCTCGGCCACGACGGCGATGTCGCCGCCCTGTTCCAGCAGGCGCCGGTAGCCCGTGCGCACCACCGGGTGGTCGTCCACCAGCATCACGCGGATCGGCTGCAGGGCGCTGTGCATGGCGGTCATGCCGTGCACCGTGCCGCCAGGGCCACTTCGATGCGCAAGCCGTTGCCCAGCGCACTGATCCAGCGGATATGGCCGCGCAGGCCGGCCACTCTTTCACGCATGCCCAACATGCCGAAGCCATCTGGTGTTTTATCCTGGCGCAAACCCTGGCCATTGTCTTCGATGGCCAGGTGCAGCAAGCCGTGCGCATCGGCGCGCAATTCCACCGTGGCCTGGTCGGCGCCCGCGTGGCGTGCCACATTCGTCAAGCCTTCCTGCACCAGGCGGTAGATGGCCGTGGCGATGCTGTCGTCGAGGTCGGCGGGGATGGCGTGCGGCGCGAAACGGCAAGCGATGCCGTGCTGCTGCGCCCAGCTGTCGCACAGCGCCTGCAGGGCCGCTTCCAGGCCCAGGCTGTCGAGCACGGGCGGGCGCAGCCGGCGCAGCATGCTGCGCACCATCGCATGCAGGGCTTCGGCGGAGCGGGCGATGCTGGCGGCGCACGCTTGCACATTCGCCTGGTCGCCGGCACCTGCGCGCAGGATATAGCTGGCAGCGGCGCGGATGGCCGTGCAGTCTTGACCCACCTCATCGTGCAGTTCCCGCGCCAGCGCGCAGCGTTCCTCTTCCTGCGCGCGCAGCAGGCGCTGCGTGAGCGCGCGGTTTTGCGCCAGCAGCAGCGCCACCTGGCGTCCGCGCTGCACGGCAAAGCCGGCCAGCGCCAGCACCAGCAGCAGCAGGCTCAGGGCCAATTCATCGAGTTGCCAGTGTTCCTGGCGCCAGAGGACGCGCGTCAGCCGTTCGACCAGGTCCAGCCTGGCGGCCAGCAGGAAAAAAGCCAGCGCCAGCGCGCAGCACACGATGCTGCGCCAGGCCGGCCGCGTGCCTGAGCGGCCGCTGCCGGCCAGTTGGTAGTGTTCCATGATGCGGCTCCCTGAGCACGGTTGATCCCCTTGTCGTGCAAGCTTCATGCCATCGGCATTGGCGGCGCAGGGGCAGCGTCTGGCGCAGCGCCGGCACCAGGCAGTGTTCCAGGATGGAACAGGTGTACCGCGATGTGATGCAGAGGACGACGCGGCAAGCGCGGTTTTCGAGCTTAGCTGAAGTCGCGCCGGCCCGTTGGCGCGCACGTCAGCCGCGTGACGAATTGTTGTTCAAATGTAACATTGAGATTTCTCAAGCTTTCATAGATAAAACAAAACAAAGTTTCGCAGAGTTAGATAAAAAATAAATAAATGATATTAAAAATATGATATTTATTTTATGCAATTTGCTATATTTGTTGACACTTTTGTGAAAAAGCCAAAAGCGGGCGCCAGACCTGCCGACCTATCTATCCACAACAATCAAGGGAATAGAATGAATCGTTTAACGCATGCGCGGGTATCGCCCGCCACCGTCAATCCGCCCGCTACCCGCGGTCGCTCCACCGTCTTTGCCACGCTGGCCACCGTGTCCGTGCTGGCCTCGGCGCCGGCCATGGCCAGCGTACTGAACTTCGACAACTTGCACCCCGACGTGTATGAAAGCGGCCAGACGCTCAATACGTCGGGCTACAAGCTGCAGTTCCTGGCCGACCCGACCACGGCGGCCGGCGGCGGCAGCAGCGGCGTAGGCGCCATCCTCGATGGCAGCGTGGCATCGTCGTGCGATATCGCCGCCTGCCCGCAAGGCGCCACTGGCAACTACCTGGCCATCCTCAACGATGGCGGCGTGAATTTCTCGCGCGCCGACCACCGGGCCTTCACCCTGGCCGGCTTCGACTATTCCTTCATCGCCCCCATCACGGGCCTGCCGAACATGAATTGGGGCCAGCTGCAACTGAGCGGCACCCTCAGCAACGGCCAGGTGATCAGCACTTCGTGGGCGTTTCCCGGCCAGGGCAGCGATGGCAATTACTATTTCCAAAGCGCTTCCCTGCTCAGCGGCTTCAGCAACTACGCCTTCACGGGCCTGACCTTCAATGCGTGCATTTTCAATGACACTGGCGCGTGCAGCAATTCCCTCGATTCGCCCGCCTTTAACCAGGGCCAGTTCGCGCTCGACAATATCAATATCAGCGCCGTGCCGGAGCCGTCGACCTACATGCTGATGCTGGCCGGCCTGGGCGCCATCGGCATGCTGTCGCGCCGCCGCGCCGGCAAGTTCGCCGCTGTCACCGTGCAAGGAGCGTGAGATGAAATTACGTCCCGTTTCGCTCGGTATCCTCCTGCTGGCCGCCAGCCTGGCGCAAGCGGCGCAGGCGCAGGAACGCCGCTCCTACATCGTGCAACTGGTCGACAAGCCGGCCGCCACCTACACGGGCCAGGTCGACGGCCTGGCCGCCACCAAGCCGGCCCCGGGGGCGCGCATCAACGTGGGCGCCGCCGATGTGCAGGCCTACCTGAGCTACCTCGACACCAAGCAGGCCGCCGTGGCCGGCACCGTCAGCGCGGCTGAAATTACGCACCAGTACAGCGTCGTCTTCAACGGCTTTTCGGCCCTGCTGACGGACGATGAAGTGCGGGCCCTGAAGAAAAACAGCGGCGTGGCCAGCATCAGCGCCGACTCCATCCTGCAGCTCGACACCAGCTACACGCCCAGCTTCCTGGGCCTGGACAAGCCGGGCGGCATCTGGGAGCAGCTGGGCGGCAAGGCGCACGCGGGTGAAGATATCATCATCGGCATCGTCGACAGCGGCATCTGGCCGGAGAACGCGGCCTTTGCCGACCGCCTCGACGAGAACGGCGTGCCCAGCCACAGCGGCAACAACGTCGTGTACGGCGCGCCACCGGCCAACTGGCAGGGCGCGTGCCAGACAGGCGAGGGATTTTCCGCCGAGAATTGCAACAATAAGCTGATCGGCGCGCGCTACTACCGCGCCGCCACATCGGCCCTGCACTGGACGGAATTTTTATCGCCGCGCGATTCCGTCGCCGGCCTGACGGGGCACGGCGGCCATGGCACGCATACGGCGTCCACGGCCGGCGGCAACAATGGCGCCCTGGCCACCTCGAACGGCGTGTCGCTGGGCAAGGCGTCGGGCATGGCGCCGCGCGCCCGCATCGCCGCCTATAAAGTCTGCTGGACGGCTGCCTCGACGGGGCGCAACGGCTGCGCCACGGCCGACAGCGTGGCTGCCATCGACCAGGCGGTCAAGGATGGCGTCAACGTCATCAACTTTTCCATCGGCCCGAACGCGGGCGGCGGCGCCTTCGACGAACCGACGGAGGTGGCCTTCCTCGGCGCGGCGGCAGCGGGCGTGTTCGTCGCCACGTCGGGCGGCAATTCCGGCCCGGCAACGCCCGCGCCCGACGTGCCGGCACCCGTGTCGCACATCAGCCCCTGGCTGGCGACGGTGGCCAATTCCACCCACAACCGCCTGTACGCGGCCAACGTCCTCCTCAGTAACGGCAGCAAGCTGGAAGGTGCCTCGAGCAATGCGAAGACGCCGGCGCTGCCGCTGATCCGCTCGCGCGACGCGGGTCTGGCCGGCGTGTTGCCAACGGATGTCAACTTGCTGCGCTGCTTCGGCGTGGCCGATACCACCTCGGCCTACCTGGATCCGGCGAAAGTGGCGGGCAAGATACTCGTGTGCGACCGTGGCGGCAACGTGCTGGTCAACAAGAGCGCGAATGCCAAAACGGCGGGCGCGGCGGGCGTGATCATCGCCAACGTGGCCGGTGGCGTGAACACCATCATCAACCAGGCGCATGCGCTGTCAACCGTACACCTGGCACAGGCGCAGGGCGACGCGCTGAAGGCTTTCATGGCGGCGGCGCCGGACGGCACGGCGGCATTGGGCGAAATCCATACCATCGCCGACACCACGGTGCAGGCGCCGATCGTCAGCGACCGTTCCTCGCGCGGGCCGAACGTGGCCAACGCGAACATCCTGAAACCCGACCTGTCGGCGCCCGGCACCAACGTGCTGGCCGGCGTGACGGCCGACCTGACCCCGGCGCAGCGCGATGCCGTGGCAGCCGGTGGCGTGGCGCCGTCGGCCGAATGGGATTTCTATTCGGGCACCTCGATGGCCAGCCCGCACGTGGCGGGCGTGGCGGCGCTGCTCAAGCAGCAGCATCCGGACTGGTCGCCTGCGGCCATCAAGTCGGCGCTGATGACGACGGCATTCAGCACGTATTCAGATGGCTTGAACGGTTCCGTGTCGTGGGATGCCACGGCGAAGAACTCGGGCCAGTTGCCGTGGGGCCAGGGCGCCGGCCACATCGCGCCGAACGGCGCGGCCGATCCGGGCCTCGTGTATGACATGTCGGAAATCGACTATGCGCGCTTCCTGTGCGGCTTGAACCTGAAGGTCTACAGCGCCGCCACTTGCCAGGCCATCGGCACCATTGCTGCCTACAACCTGAACCTGGCGTCGCTGACGGCGGCCAATGTGCTGGGCACGCAAACCTTGACGCGTACGGTGACCAATGTGGGTGCCAGCAGCGCCGTCTATAACGTCTCGGCCAGCCTGCCCGGTTATGCGGTGGCGGTGACGCCAACCAGCCTGAGCCTGGCGCCCGGCGCCAGGGCGCAGTACCAGGTCAAGCTGACGCGCACCACGGCGCCAGCCAATACCTGGACCTACGGCGCCCTGAGCTGGAGCGATGGCACGCACACGGTACGCAGCCCGCTGACGGCGCGCGGCACCTCGCTGGCCGCCATTCCACTGGTCAGCAGCGAAGCGGCCACGGGCAGCAAGGTGCTGACCCTGGGCACGGGCTTCACGGGCGCGCTGGTGGGCGTCAAGTCGGGGCTGGTCGAAGCCGTGCGCGAGACGCGCACGATCGGCCAGGCGTCGACGGGCGCCGCCGCATCGGCCGCTTGCAAGGCCGGTGGCGCCATGGGCGTGAACGTGCACAACGTGGTGATCCCGGCCGGCACCCTGGCGGCGCGCTTTGCCACCTACGACGCGGAAACGACGGGTGGCGCAAATACCGACATGGACATGGAGGTCTACAACGCCGCCAATGTGCTGGTCGGCAGCAGCGGCAATGAAGGTTCCAATGAACAGGTGGAACTGCGCCTGCCCGCCGCCGGCACGTACAAGGTGTGCGTGATCGGTTTTGCGCCGCAAAACGGCCAGGCCGAGTATGCGCTGTCGTCGTGGGTGCTGGCGCCGGGCCTGTCGAATGGCGGCTTCAAGGCGCTGATGCCGGGCACGGCCTACACGGGCGGCACGGCGACTGTCTCCCTGAGCTGGTCCAACCTGGGCGAAGGCAAGCGCTACCTGGGTGCCGTCGGCTACCAGGTGGGCGGCGTGGTGCAGGGCGTCACGGTGGTCGAGGTCAATACCAATGATCCCGTGCCGCTGTTCCAGAACGCACGCGGCGCCAGGCCGGTGCTGGCTGAATAAACCGTTCTTTGCGTGAACGCAAGGCGTGCCTCCGGGCACGCTTTTTTTTATACCCCCCGTCCTGGAGGAATAGCACTTGCATGGCGGTAACGCCCCCGGTATCTTGTCGGATAGCCATGGCTTTGTGCCCTGGCATTCTTGGGGAGTCGCGCGTGACCAGTTTCCGCACCAATACCGACCGCCTGCTGGAAGTGCGCCTGCAGGATGAAAAAGTGCTGGCGATTGCCGGCGCCATGGTCGCCTATACGGGCAGCATCAAATTTGAAAAATCCTTGCTCGGCGGCGAGGGCATCTTCGGCGCGCTCAAGCGCAAGGTGACGAACGAAGGCATGCAGCTGATGCAGGCTTCAGGCAGCGGCACGGTGTTTTTCGCGCAGAATGCGGCCGAGATCACCGTCATGGCGCTGGCCGGCGAAAAGCTGATCATCGAAAGCAGCAGCCTGCTGGCCTACGACACCAGTCTGAAGACGGGCACCAGCTTTGCGGGCCTGCGCGGCGCCAGTTCGGGCCAGGGCCTGTTTTCCACCACTGTCGAAGGCCATGGCAACCTGGCCGTCATTTCGCGCGGCAACCTGATCATGCTGGAAGTGACGCCGGCGCACCCGCTGCGCGTGGACCCGGACGCCTTCGTCGGCTTCAAGGGCGATATCCGCCAGGAATTCGTTTTTGATGTCAATTGGCGCACGATGATCGGGCAGAGCTCGGGCGAATCGTACCAGCACAAATTCACCGGCCAGGGCGTGGTGTTCATCCAGCCCGCCGAACGCTAGGAGCCGTCATGCCTGTCTATCAGCAGATCAATGAAAAGATGCTTGAGGTCAAACTCGGCAATGAAGAAGTGTTCGCCCGCAAGGGCGCCATGGTGTCTTACCAGGGCGACGTGGCGTTCAGCCGCTCTTTCCTGGCGGGCCAGGGCGTGCAAAGCCTGGCCATGCGCGCCGTCACGAACGAGGGCTATGCCCTGATGTCGGCGCGCGGCACGGGCAGCGTGTTTTATGCGCAGGGCGGTCTGTTCGTCTGCATCGTCCCCGTGCGGGGTGAAACTTTCTATGTGGAAAGCGATTCCCTGCTGGCCTTCGATGCGCGCCTGACGGCCGGCACCATGTTCCTCGGCAACCAGGGCGGCGTGCAGGGCGTGGTGCGCGGCATGGCCTCGGGCCAGGGTTTGTTTACCACCACCTTGCAAGGCACGGGCGAAGTGGCGATTTTGTCGGACGGCAACGCCATCGGCTTGCCCGTCACGCCGGACGTGCCCGTGTTTGTCGACCCGCAAGCGTATATCGGCCACACGGGCCAGCTGAGCTCGACCATCGTCACGGACCTGAACTGGAAAACCTTTGTCGGCCAGGCGTCCGGCGAATCGTACCAGGTGAAGTTTACGGGCCAGGGCACGGTCTACATCCAAGCGAGTGAAAGGTAAGCCATGACGATTTACACCCCCGATACCTTGCCGAAGAACGATAACCTGAACCGTTTTTCGTATGTCATCGACGTCAAGGAACAGATCTTCATTCGCAAGGGCAAGATGATCGCCTTCTATGGCGAGCTGCGCTTCGAAGCCATGGGCAGCAGCGTGCTCGACTTGATCGTGCGCAATGCCTTCAATGCACCCAAGTATGTGCACCACTTTGTCGTGGCACAAGGCCAGGGCCAGCTGATTTTGGGCGACAACGGCAACGACCTGGCGTGCTACGACCTGGACAACGCCAACATGACCATCCGTGCGAAAAACCTGCTGGGGTTTACCAAGGATGTGATTTGCCAGGAATCGACCCTGCCCGGCTACCTGACGATGATAGGCACGGGTAAAGTGATCGCCTCGTCGAACGGGCCCGTGCATTTCCTGGAATTGCCGTGCCGCGTGGACGAGCAGGCCGTGCTGGGCTGGGCCGATTGCCCCAGCCCTTCGTATCACTACGATTACGCCCACGTGCAGGGGTGGGCCTCGGCTGCCGGCGCGCTCACGGGTTTTACCCTGTCGGGCGAGGAAAAGCAGATCGACTTCACGGGCGCCGGCACGGTGCTGGTGCAGTCGTCCGAGCTGGACGTGACGGGCAGCTCGGCCCTGATGCAGCTGCTGGCGCAATTGCCGCTGCTGGGCAAGGAAGACCTCGGTACCTTGAGTCTTTCTGTCCAGCAGCAGATGAAAGAACAGCGCTAAGCTACTTTACGGTCGCCCAGTGGGGCGGCCGCTTTTCCAGGAAGGCGGCGACGCCTTCGTCCGCATCCTCTTCCATCATGTTGCGCGCCATTACGTCGCCCGCATACGCATACGCGTCGTCCAGCGGCAGCTGGCGCTGCCGGTAGAACATGGCCTTGCCGTAGCGGATGGCTGTCGGGCTTTTCGCCATGATCTGCTGCGCCAGGCGCGCCACGGCCTCGTCGAGCGCCGTGTCGGCCACCGTTTCATTGACCAGGCCCCAGTCGGCAGCCGTGTCGGCGTCGATGAAGCGGCCCGTCACCAGCATGTCGAAGGCCCGCTTGGGCGACACATTGCGCGACAGGGCCACCGATGGCGTGGCGCAGAACAGGCCCACGTTGATGCCGGAGACGGCAAAACGGGCGGACGCGCCCGCCACGGCCAGGTCGCAGCTGGCGACTAACTGGCAGCCCGCTGCCGTGGCGATGCCGTGCACGCGGGCAATTACGGGCACGGGCAAGGTTTGAATGGCTTGCATCACGCGCGAGCATTGCGCGAACAGGGTTTGATAATATGCAAGCTGGCGCGTGGCTTGCATCTGGCGCAAATCGTGGCCCGCGCAAAAGGCCTTGCCTTCGGCAGCCAGCACCACGCAGCGCACGTGCGGCTGCTGCGCGATGGCGTCCAGCGCTTCCTGCAGCGCCGCCAGCATGGCTTCCGACAGGGCATTGAATTGCAGGGGACGGTTCAGCCGTAGGGTGACCAGGCCACCCTTATCCTCGCGCAGCACCAGCGGTGCGTCGGTATTGTGTAAAACGGTCATGCGGTCTCCAGTGGCCTGATGGCCTTGTTGTTCTAGGAAATCTTATTTGGCGGCATTCACGCTGCCGATGCCGGCGATCGACTTGTGCACGATCTTCGGCTTGCCGTAATACGTCAGTTCGCCCATGCCGCGCACCACGGCGTTCAGTTCGCCCGAGGAATACACCTTGACGGAACCGATGCCTTCGAAATTCACATCGACGTTTTTCGCCAGCAAGGCTTTCGTATCGACTTCGCCCACGCCCTGCGCCTTCAGGCGCAGCCAGTCGACCTGGCCATCGGCGGCCAGGCGGCCCGCGCCCTTGTAGCTGATGTCGACTCTTGGACCGTTGAGCTTGGTCAATATCTTCTCGCCCGCGCCTTCCGCGATCAGCTTGCGCAAAGTGGGCATGGTAATGATGATGCGCGGGTCGCCCTCGGTCTTCTTGATGTCCTTGTCCTTCATGGAAATTTTCAGCTCGCCGTCGACCACTTCCGTGATGACGCCGCTGAGGAATTTCTGGTCGCCGCGCAGCAGCAGGCTCTGCTCTTTGCCCGATTCCACTTCGATGCTGATGGGGCCGCGGATGTCGATGGCGTTGAAGGCGGCTACCGTGCGGGTTTGCTCGTCGGCATGCGCGAGGGTCGAGAGGCAGGCGAGGGACAGGACGGACAACAGGAACAGAGGGCGCATGGCGGTTTCCTTGAGTAGTTGATCAGTGTATTCTAGGGCGCAAGTACTCCCAGAGGGAGAAATTTGCGATGAACTGCACAAATCGCGGCGCGGATGACACGCTGCTGCCACCGGCCATCCGCGCGCCCGGCAAGGCGCCGTTGGGCTATGCTATGGCGTACCGCGTCCTGGAGACCAGATGAAAAATTACCACAAAGAAGATTATCCCGTCGCCGATATCCGCCGCTTCCTCGAACCGGGGCCGGTGGTGCTGGTCAGCTCCACCTGGAAGGGCGAAAGCGACGTCATGACCATGGGTTGGCACATGCTGATGGAATTGTCGCCATCGTTGCTGGGCTGCTTCATTTCCGACGCGAATCACAGCTATGAAATGATCAAGCGCAGCATGGAATGCGTGATCAACTTGCCCACGGCCGACATGGTCGACCAGGTGGTCGCCATCGGCAATTGCAGCGGCGAAGACACGGACAAATTCACCGCCTTCGGCCTGACGCCGCAGCCGGCCGAGCTGGTGGGCGCACCGCTGATCGCCGAATGCTACGCCAACTTCGAATGCAAGCTGGCGCAGGTGGCGGGCAATCCGAAGGGCGGCTTCTTCATTTTCGAATGCGTGAAAGCCCACGTGGCCACCTCGCCCAAGCTGCCCGAAACCCTGCACTACCGTGGCAACGGCGAGTTCATGGTGTCGGGCCGCACCATCAGCCGCAAGAGCCTGATGAAACCTGAAATGTCGTAATCCGACAATACCGTTGGCCGATGATTAAATCACGCCCTGCGCCAGCATCGCATCGGCCACTTTGACAAAACCGGCGATATTCGCGCCATCGACGTAACTGACCGTGCCATCGGCGCGCGTGCCGTACTGCTTGCACGCGGCATGGATGCCTTGCATGATCTGCAGCAAACGCGCATCGACTTCTTCGCGTGGCCACGATATGCGGGCTGCGTTCTGGCTCATTTCCAGGCCGGAAGTCGCCACGCCGCCCGCATTGCTGGCCTTGCCCGGCGCATACAGCACGCCGGCCGCCTCGAAGGCCTTGGCTGCCTCGATGGTGGTGGGCATGTTGGCGCCTTCGGCCACGCACTGCACGCCATTGGCGATCAAGGTGCGCGCATCGTCGATATTCAATTCATTTTGCGTGGCGCAGGGCAGGGCGATGTCGACCGGTACATGCCATGGCGACACGCCCGCTTCGAAGCGCACGCCCGTGCGTTCGGCGTAATCGCTGACGCGGCCGTACAGGTGGTTTTTGATTTCCATCAGGATGGCCAGCTTTTCTGGCGTAAAACCGTCTTCATCGATGATGGTGCCGCTGGAATCGGAGACGGTGATGACTTTCGCGCCCATGGCCATGGCTTTTTCCACCGCGTACTGCGCCACGTTGCCCGAACCGGACACGGAGACGCGCATGCCTTCGAACGAGCGGCCCCGCGTTTTCAGCATTTCCTCGGCAAAATACACGGTGCCGTAGCCCGTCGCTTCCGGCCGCATCAGCGAGCCGCCGAAGCTGGCGCCCTTGCCCGTAAACACGCAGTCGGCGCGGTTGCTGAGTTTTTTCATCATGCCTGCCATATAGCCCACTTCGCGCCCGCCCACGCCGATATCGCCGGCCGGCACGTCCGTGTCCGAGCCCACATGGCGGAACAGTTCGCTGACGAAGGCCTGGCAAAAGCGCATCACTTCGCCCGGGCTCTTGCCCTTCGGATCGAAATCGGCGCCGCCCTTGCCGCCGCCCATCGGTAACGTGGTCAGCGCATTCTTGAACGTCTGTTCGAAGGCGAGGAATTTCAGCACGGACAAGGTCACGGAAGGGTGGAAGCGGATGCCGCCCTTGTACGGCCCGATGGCCATGCTGTGCTGGATGCGGTAGCCCCGATTGACTTGGACTTGGCCATGGTCATCGACCCACGACACGCGGAACATCACCACGCGCTCCGGCTCGATCAAGCGTTCCAGCAAGCCTTGTTCCGCGTATTTCGGGTGCTGTTCCAGGAACGGCCACAAGCTCTCCATGACTTCGGTGACGGCTTGCAGAAACTCGGGTTGACCTGGATTGCGTGCGGCGACATGCTGGACATACTCGTGAGCAGATGCGTATTTCATCAGAATTCCATGAAGGTAATCGGTTGTTTGGGCAACTATCATCGCAGATTTCGCACGAAAATGGTGCGGAAATTTGGTTTTGAGGGGTTTCTGCTACATTTTGGGGATTTTTCAGGACTCTGCGAAAGCTGCGAGCGGTAAACGACAACGCCAGCCCGAAGGCTGGCGTTGTCGTTGCGGGCTAGGCTGGTCAAGCCAGGACAGGCCTCACCCCGCCATGCTGCGTAATATCAATCCTGTGATGTAGGCGCCATAGGTGCCCAGCGCGTAGCCGAGCACGGCCAGCAGCACGCCAACGGGTGCCAGCGATGGGTGGAAAGCGCTGGCGATGACGGGGGCCGAGGCGGCGCCGCCGATGTTGGCTTGCGAGCCGACGGCCATGAAGAACAGGGGCGCGCGGATGAGCTTGGCGACGAGCAGCATCAGCCCGCCATGCACGGCGATCCAGATCAGGCCCAGCAGGAACAGGAAAGGCTTGTCGAACAGGGCTTTCAAGTCCATGTGCATGCCGATGGTAGCCACCAGCACGTACAGCATGGCCGAGCCGATGGTTGAGGCGCCCGCACCTTCCAGGCTGCGCGCGCGGGTAAAGCTCAGCAGCAGGCCGAAGGTGGTGGCGAGCACGACGATCCAGAAGAAGTTCGACGTCAGGCTGTAATCCTGCAAGCGCCATTCTGCCGGCAAGGTATTGATCCAGCTGATGATGGGGCCGGCCAGGAAGTGCGACAGGCCCGTCACGCCCAGGCCCACGCCGAGGATGATCATGATGTCGGTCAGGCTGGCGATGCGCGCGTGCTGGGCCCGATAACTTTCGATGCTGTCCTTGAGCGCATTGATGGCGGATAAATCCGCGCCGGTCCAGCGGTCGAAGGCGCCCGCACGGCCCGCCAGGAACAGCAGCACGGCCGTCCAGACGTTGGCCACCAGCACATCGACGGCGACGAACTGGCCGAACAGCGTGGCATCGACTTCAAACACTTCCTTCATGGCCGCCTGGTTGGCGCCGCCGCCTATCCACGAACCGGCGACAGTCGTCATGCCGCGCCAGGTGTCGCCCGCCACCGTTTCCGGGTGGATCAAACGCAAGGTTTCAAACGAGACGAGGGCGCCCAGCATCACGCCGATCGTTCCTGTGAGAAACATGATGATGGCCTTGGGGCCGAGGCGGATGATGCCGCCGAAATCGATGGCCACGCACAGCAGCACCAGCGCGCTGGGCAGCAGATAGTCGCGCGCCACGGCGTACAGGCCGGAGGCGTTGCCGTCGATGATGCCGAAGGTGTTGAGCAGCGCCGGAATCAGGTAGCACATCAGCAGCGACGGGATATAGGTATAAAACTTTTTCCAGAAGCCATCCGCGCGGGAGGCTGTCCAGAAGACGCCCCCCAGGGTCATGGCGAGCAGGCCGAGGACGACGGCGTCATTGGTGATGAGGGCGGGTGTGGCAGGTGGCATCGGGGGTTCCGGTGAACGTGTCAGGGACGCACCGGGTTCCGATAACGGCCCCGGGCGCAGGGTGGCCGTATCGTATAGCAATGTTGAGGCTTAAACAAATTGTTTAAGCGGTGCTTTGCGGATTTTTACTTATCAAATCAAACACTTAGAAACTGCTCGCCACCCCGCGTGCCAGACTGGCGGTTACAAATAGCGCGCCAGCAAGGCCTTGTCGAGAGCCCCGTCGAGTTCGATGCGCACGAAGTGGCCGCTGCCGGGCGCCACCTGGATCTCCTTGCCATCATCGCTGAGCATGCGGGCAATGGTGAAATCGCGGTTGCCGCCCGGATGCAGGGCCTCGATGCGGTCGCCCACGGCAAAGCGGTTTTTCACTTCCACCCTGGCCCAGCCGTCCGTCACGCCCAGCACGTCGCCCACGTACTGGCTGCGGTTCGCCTCGGAGGCGCCGCGCATGTAGTTCTGGTGCGTTTGCGTGTGGTGGCGCTGGTAAAAACCGTCCGTGTAGCCGCGGTTGGCCAGGCCTTGCAGCTGACCCAGCAGGCTGATATCGAAGGGACGGCCAGCCACGGCGTCATCGATGGCCTGGCGGTAGACTTGCGCCGTGCGCGCCGCGTAGTACAGCGACTTGGTGCGGCCCTCGACCTTCAGCGAATTGACGCCGATCTTGACCAGGCGCTCGATATGCTCGACGGCGCGCAAGTCCTTCGAATTCATGATGTAGGTGCCGTGCTCGTCTTCGAGGATCGGCATCAGCTGGCCCGGGCGCTGGGCTTCTTCGATAAAGTAGGGTTGGTCGGCCAGCGGGTGGCGCGGTTGCTGGTGCAGGGCGGAAAACGCATTGTTGTCGGCCTCGGCCAGCGCCTGGTGAAATTCCAGCGGCACCACCTGCATGCCGCCCAGGTCACCGCTGGCGTCTTCGGACGCATTTTTCACCTTGTAATCCCAGCGGCAGGAATTGGTGCAGGTGCCCTGGTTCGGGTCGCGGTGATTGAAGTAGCCGGAAAGCAAACAGCGGCCCGAATAGGCGATGCACAGGGCGCCGTGGACGAACACTTCGAGTTCCATCTCCGGGCAGCGCTGGCGGATTTCCTCGATTTCGTCGAGCGACAGTTCGCGCGACAAAATCACGCGCGTCAGGCCCATGCGGTGCCAGAATTTCACGTCCGCCCAGTTGACGGCATTCGCCTGCACGGACAGGTGCACGGGGACATCCGGCCACTTGTCGCGCACCATCATGATCAGGCCCGGGTCGGCCATGATCAGCGCGTCCGGGCGCATGGCGATTACCGGTTCCATGTCTCCCAAGTAAGTTTTCAGCTTGGCGTTGTGGGCGAAGATGTTGCTGGCGACAAAGAATTGCTTGCCGCGCGCATGCGCGCCATCAATGCCCTCCTGCAAGGCTTGCAAGGTTGAAAAATCGTTATTGCGCACGCGCAAACTGTAGCGTGGCTGGCCCGCGTAGACGGCGTCGGCGCCATAGTCGAAGGCGGCATGCATCTTGGCCAGGGAGCCGGCAGGCAGGAGGAGTTCGGGAGCGTGGCGCATGGAGGAGGGGCAAAGCCGGCCATTCTATGCGGGCTGGCGCGTCAGCGCCTTGCCTTGGGTCAAGGGATTGACATCCGCTGCCAGTCGGCGTCAGACGTAAGGCGTGCCCGCCAATGCCGCGTTCAGACCGATATGTCCCTGGTCCACCAGGGCGAGAAAACCGGCCTTGGCCCGCTGCGCGTCGCCATGCAGACGAAAGGCGCGGTGTGCCTCGACGAGGGCGGTGCTCCAGGTAGCCAGCAGCAGGCTGGCTGCCAGCTGGGCCAGGCGATCGTCGCTTTTCTGTCCCGTGGATTCCGTCAGCGCTTGCGCCACCACCTGCGCCAGTTCGTCGCGGATTGCCCGCGCCCGCGCTTTCAAGGTATCGCTGGCCTCGATGGTGGCAATGAAACCCTGGCCGGCGGCGGAAAACGAGATGTAGGGACTGTCTTCGGTTACCAGCCGGTGCGCCAGCAGGCGCAGGGTGTCGACGGGGGAAACGGCGGGATCGCGCTGGCGCAGCGCTTCGCGCAGCAGTTCGCGGCCCTCTTCCTCGCGGTCGAAGAACATGTCTTCCTTGCGCGGGAAGTGGTTGAACACCGTCATGCGTCCCACGCTGGCGGCTGCGGCGATCTCGTCCACTGTCACCTGCTCAAAGCCGCGCACGAAAAACAGGCGCGTGGCGGCATTCGAGATGGCTTGCCGGGTGGCAAGGCGTTTGCGGGAGCGGAGGTCGGCAGGAATCGTCATGTTGCTGCGATCATACACGAAGTGTACTGAGTACAGATAACGCTTGATGGCGCAGCCAGGCTGGGCGTACTATTTATGTACTGAGTACATATTTGGATTGAGTATATGAAACCATCCGTTCCCGCGGCAGCGCTGCCTGTCATCTTCGCCACCGTCGCGCTCGATGCCGTCGGCATCGGCCTGATCTTCCCCATCCTGCCCGCGCTGCTGCAGGACGTCACACAGGCGGCCAATGTAGCGCCGTATATCGGCATCATGACGGCCCTGTATGCGCTGATGCAGTTCATCTTTGCGCCCGTGCTGGGCGCGCTGAGCGACCGCCTGGGCCGGCGTCCCGTGCTGCTGCTCTCCTTGGCGGGCGCCGCCGTCAATTACCTGTTTCTGGCGTTTGCGCCCAGCCTGTGGATGCTGCTGCTGGGGCGCGCCATCGCGGGCTTGACGAGCGCCAACGTTTCCGTGGCCACCGCTTACATCACCGACATTTCTCCCGAGGCCACGCGGGCGCGCCGCTTCGGTCTGTTGAATGCCATGTTCGGCGCCGGCTTCATCATCGGCCCCGTGCTGGGCGGCGCGCTGGGCGATTACGGGCTGCGCCTGCCGTTCATGGCGGCCGCCGTGCTGAATGGCTGTAACCTGCTGCTGGCGTTGTTAACGTTGCCAGAATCGCGCCCGCCCACACGCGAAGCAATCGACCTGGCGGCATTGAATCCCCTGCGTCCGCTGCGCTGGGTGTTTTCAGACAAGAGCTTGCTGCCGATCACCGTCATCTTCTTTACCTTCAGCGCGGCGGGCGAAGTGTATGGCGTGTGCTGGGCGCTGTGGGGCCACGATGCGTTCGAGTGGAATGGGCTGTGGATCGGCCTGTCGCTGGGCGCTTTTGGCGTGTGCCAGGCGCTGGCGCAAGCCTTCCTGCCCGGCCCGGCAGTAAGGCTGCTGGGCGAGCGCGCTACCATCCTGGCGGGCGTCGCTTGCGCCTGCATGGCCCTGGTCGTCATGGCCTTCGCCAGCCGCAGCTGGATGATCTTCGCCATCATGCCCGTGTTCGCCCTGGGCGGCATCGGTGCGCCAGCGCTGCAGTCGCTGGCCACGCGGCAAGTCGCCGACGACCGGCAAGGCCAGTTCCAGGGCGTGCTGGCCTCGGCCGTGAGCCTGGCGTCCGTGCTGTGTCCGCTGGTGTTTTCCGGCATTTACTTTGGCGTCAGGGCGCACTGGCCCGGCGCCGTCTGGCTGTCCGTGATCGTCGTGTACGCCGCGCTGGTGCCGCTCGTGCTGGGCTTGTCGCTGGCCTCGACGACGCCGGCGTCATCGCGGGGATAGGAGGCCGGCGTTTCATGCGCTGCGGCGGGCGCAAAATCGTCGACCTGGATCAAGCCATCGACCAGGCGCGCATACTCCAGCAAGGTATTGTGTTCCTGGCAGCTGACGGTGCCTGCCGCCTTGGCTGCAGCCAGCCATGGCTGCATGGCGGACAGGCTTTGCGGCAGGTGCCGCAGGGCTGCCCCTTCAGGCGTGTCTTTCAGGCGCTTTTCGATGTGCAGCACGTCGGGCAGCAAGGCCAGTGCCCGCTCGGCGCAGGCCACGGGATCGCCGCTGTCGCTGGCCACATGGCCGTCGGCCAGCAGGCGCTCGCGGTCGGCGCCTGGCGTTTGCAGGGCCAGCGCCACTTCACTGCCCAGTTCGTCGGACGGCGGACGATGAGGCAGGCCAAACGGGAACAGCACCGTGCGCAGCAGCACGGCCAGCACGCGCGCGGGGAAATTATCGAGCACGCCCGTCAAGCCCTGCTGCGCCTTGACCAGCGCATCTTGCAGCGACCAGTGCACATAGGGCAGGTCGGCTTCGGGTCGGCCATCGTCCTCGTAGCGCTTCAGCACGGACGAAGCCAGGTACAGCTGCGCCAGCACGTCGCCCAGCCGGGCGGACAGCCGCTCGCGGCGCTTGAGTTCGCCACCGAGCACGAACATCGACATATCCGTCATGACGGCAAACGCCGTCGACAGCCGCGTCAACGCGCGGTAGTAGGGCGCCAGTGCGGGCGCGCCGGTGTCGGGCACGGCCGCCAGGCGGGCGCCGCCCAGTCCGTACCACAGCCCTCTGGCCAGATTGCCCAGTACAAAGCCCACGTGGCCAAAGAAGGCTGCATCGAAATCGCGCACGGCCTTGCGACCATCGTTCTCCTGGACGGCGGCCATTTCCCGCAGTACATACGGATGCGCGCGGATGGCGCCCTGGCCGAAGATGATCAGGCTGCGCGTGAGGATGTTGGCGCCTTCGACGGTGATGGCGATGGGGATTTGCTGGTAGGCGCTGGCGAGGAAATTGTTCGGGCCCACGCAGATGCCCTTGCCGCCGAGAATATCCATGCCGTCATTGACGAGCGCGCGTCCCCGTTCCGTGACGTGGTATTTGACGATGGCGGAAATGACGGCCGGCTTTTCGCCCAGGTCGACGGCGTGCGCAGCCAGGGTGCGCGCCGCGTCCATCAGGTACAGGTTGGCGCCCATGCGTGCCAGCGCTTCCTGCACCCCCTCGAACTTGCCGATTGGCATGTTGAACTGGCGCCGCAGGGCCGCGTACGCGCCGGTGCCGCGCACGGCCATCTTGCCCATGCCCACGCTGGACGAGGGCAGAGAGATTGCGCGCCCCGCCGCCAGGCACTCCATCAGCATGCGCCAGCCTTTGCCCACTTGCGCCTGGCCGCCGATGACCCAGTCGATGGGGATGAAGACATCGTTACCGGACGTGGGGCCGTTCTGGAACGCGGCGGTCAAGGGATGGTGGCGGCGGCCGATCACCACACCGTCGTGGCTGGCGGGGATCAAGGCGCAAGTGATGCCCGGTGCATCGTTGTCGGAGAGCAGATGGTCGGGATCGCTGGTCTGGAATGCCAGGCCCAGCAAAGTCGCCACGGGCGCCAGCGTGATGTAGCGCTTGTTCCAGCTGAGGCGGAAACCCAGAGTGGCGCGGCCTTCATGCTCGCCCATGCACACCACGCCCAGGTCGGGAATGGCGGCCGCATCGGAACCCGCATATGGACTAGTGAGGGCAAAGCAGGGAATTTCGGTGCCGGAAGCCAATCGCGGCAGATAATGGTTTTTCTGTTCTTCGGTACCGTAATGCAACAGCAATTCGGCCGGTCCCAGCGAATTGGGCACCATCACGCTCACCGCCAGTGCCGAGCAGCGGCTCGACAGTTTCATGACCACTTGCGAATGCATGTAGGCGGAGAACTGTTTGCCGCCGTATTGTTTCGGGATGATCATGCCGAGGAATCCCTGGCTTTTCATGTAGGCCCAGGCTTGCGCTGGCAAGTCGAGTTGCTGCTGCGTTTCCCAGTCGTTGACCAGCTCGCACAGCCGTTCGACGTCGTGGTCAAGGAAATGGCGCTCCTCGGCCGTGAGCGTGGCGCGGCCATACGCCAGCAATTTAGGCCAGTCGGGCCGGCCGGAAAACAGGTCGGCATCCCACCACGTGGTGCCCGCCTCGAGCGCGTCGCGTTCCGTCTCGGACATCGTTGGCAAGATGCGCTTGAACAGGGCCAGCAGGCGCGGAGCGAGCAGGGCGCGGCGCACGGGGCCGGGCGCGAACAGTAAAGCCAAGCCCAGCAGGGCCACTATCAGTATGATCGTCAGCATGCGATATCTCCCTGTGTAATAGGAACAGGGTAGGCTGATATGGCCGATGTTACTGTGCGGTACAGCGCATACGCACAACGCCAACCGCATGGGTTGGCGTTGTGGTGTCTGGCGCGAGACGGATTAGCGTTGTGGAACGACAATCACCGTGTCGCCCGTCTTGCCCTTGGCGCCCGTGTCGCCTTTGGCGCCTTCATCGCCGGCAGCACCAGCGTCGCCCTTGGCGCCATCGTTGCCTTGCATGCCGCTGTCGCCGGTCTGGCCCGTGGCGCCGGTGGCACCCGTCGCGCCGGCAGGGGCTTCAGCGCCCTTGGCACCGGTAGCGCCGGCAGGACCAGGCGCGCCGGCCGGGCCGGGAACGACTTGCACGACGGTAGGCGCAGGTGGCGCTTCGCGCTGGCAAGCGCTCAAGGCGAGGGTAGAGGCGAGCGCGAGCAATATCAGGCTAGTTTTCATGATGCATCCTTTGGCAGTGTGCCGTTATGTACGGAACGGCTCGACGGCGTCGGGCGCGAGTTTCGCATGGCGGTGTGGCGGGGAGAGCTGACCTGTCACCCCGTCTGCCGCGTCGCGCAGGGCGCTGGCGGCGGAGAGGGGAAGTGGTGGTCTGCCTGCAGCATGGGCTCTTGGGCCGCAGCAGTCCGTACGTTTGCGTACACAGCGGTGGGATGGGGTGGAGGTTTTGTGCAACGGCAAACAAAAACGCCACCCGAAGGTGGCGTTTTGATCAGTACTACTGAATTCTTGGTGGCCCGGGGCGGAATCGAACCACCGACACAAGGATTTTCAATCCTCTGCTCTACCGACTGAGCTACCAGGCCAAGGCGGCGAATTATAGCAGAAAGACTTTCCACCTGACCAGAGCTAGCTGTGTTCAAATGCAACAGATGGCCAAAACATGGTGTTTTGGCATCCTTGTATGAGCTGAAGGGATGTGGCGATGCAGCGATGTATTGGAGTGCAAGGCCTGGCGGCTGCGGGCTTGTTCAGTTTGTTTTGCGGTACGGCGCGGGCCGATGGCCTGGCCGATCTGAATGCGGCGCTGGCGCGTTTGCAGGGCCAGATGCCGATCAAGGCGCAGGTGGAATCGAAAACCTGGCGCCGCGAGGGCGAGGGCAAGGCGGCGGAAGACGATAGCGGGCAGGCCACGGTGGCTGTCGAGGGCGGGCCGGCGGGCTTGCAGGTGCTCTACACTAAGGACTTGCTGGCGAAAGTGGAAGCCGAGCAGCGCGCCAGGGTGAAAGATCCGAAGGTCAAGACGCCGATCGGCTTTGCGCTGGGGGAAATGAAGGCGACGGAGCTGCACTCCATGGTGTCGGCGGCGGACGCCCTGTCGCGCGAAATCGAGGAAGCCGTGTTCAGCGGCGAGAAGATGGATAACTACAAGGGCAAGCCGGCACGCCTGCTCAGTTTTACCTTGTCGCTCGACAAGGTGCCGGAGAAAGACCGCAAGTATGTGAAGAAGTTCGAAGGCGGCATCGAGGTGTGGATCGCCGCCGACGGCACGCCGCTGGCCAGCCATTTCCACTTTGACGTGAGCGGGCGCGCTTTCGTCGTCATCAGCTTTACACAAAAGACGGACGAGACGCGCCAGTATGGCGTCAGCGGCGACCATTTATTGTTGCTGCGCAAGGAAAGCAAGAATGCCACCTCGGGTGCGGGCGAGAAGGTGGAAAGCAAAATTATCAAGACCTTGCAGCTGCAGTCCTGAGCCGTTGCAGAACCCCCAAGCCGCTGATCCAGCGGCTTTTTTTACATCGCCGAGTTGCCGCCCATGGCGCTCTTTTGCAGCACGCAGCGTCCCGCTTCGCAGGTGGCGCCCGGGTCCGTAACGATGGAGCAAGTCGACATCATGCCGTCCGCCTGTTGCTGCTTGCGGCTCGCCTCGGCTTGCGCCTGGGCCAGTGCCTTGAGTTTTTTGCCGTCATTACCCTTGCTGGACCAGGCCAGGTAGCGCTCGGGTCCACCGCAGGCCTTGGCGCCAATGGCGAGGGTTTGGCATTGCTGCGTGGAATCGCAGGCGGCGGCGCCCACTTCCGCCTGGATTTGCGCCAGCAAGCCGGTATTACCGGGGGCGGGCGGCGCATCTTGTGCGGGGGCGCTGCCGCAGGCGCTGGCGGCCAGCAGCAGGAAGCTGGCGCACGCGGCGCGCAGCAGTGGCAACAGGGTGGGGTAGGTGGACGTTTGCATGCCTTCATCATGTGCCACGCTTGCCCAAATGGCAAGCGCGATTCGCGCGCTGGACGATCCTTGATCCCCGTCATTTTCATTGTCAAGCAGTCAAAGTTAATATAAATCAACATCCAACCAGCGATGTACGGGTGGCAACCGGGCCGGTGCGCTGCATTCCCGCGCCGGCGCGTGCCGCCGATTCGGCAATGTTTCCAGGAGTTAGACTATGCGCCGCACCCTCTCCCCCTTCCTCTTCATCACCAGCCTGGCCTTCGGCGGCGTCCTGCACGCCGCCGAAAAGGAACCGATCCAACCGATCACCGCCGCCAAGGTAGCCAATCCGGCGATGGTCGAATTGGGCAAGAAATTGTTTTTTGACCCGCGCCTGTCGCGCTCGGGCTTTATTTCCTGCAATAGCTGCCACAACCTGAGCATGGGCGGCACGGACAACATCAAGACCTCGATCGGCCACAACTGGCAGCGCGGGCCCATCAATTCACCCACGGTGCTCAATTCCAGCATGAACGTGGCGCAATTCTGGGATGGCCGCGCCAAGGATTTGCAGGAGCAGGCGGGCGGCCCCATCGCCAATCCCGGCGAGATGGCTTTTACGCACGAGCTGGCCAGCGATGTGCTGGCCTCGATTCCCGCCTACCGCTCGGAATTTCGGCAAGTGTTCGGCCAGGATAAATTGACCATCGAGCAAGTCACGCGCGCCATCGCCGCCTTCGAGGAAGTGCTGGTGACCCCCGGTTCCCGCTTCGACCAATGGTTGATGGGCAAGAAAAGCGCGCTGACGAAAGACGAGCTGGCCGGCTACCAGTTATTCAAATCGAGCGGCTGTATCGCCTGCCATAACGGTCCCGCCGTGGGCGGCAATACCTTCCAGAAGATGGGCGTGGTGGAACCGTATAAAACGGCGATGACGGCGCAAGGGCGCTCGGCCGTGACAGGCAAGGATGCGGACCGCTTCAATTTCAAGGTGCCGACCCTGCGCAACGTGGAGCTGACCTACCCCTACTTCCACGATGGCGAAGCGGCGACCCTGACGCAAGCCGTCGACGTGATGGGGCGTTTGCAGCTGGGTCGCACCTTTACGCCTGACGAAAACGCAAAACTTGTCGCCTTCCTCAAGACCCTGACGGGCAAGCAGCCGCACCTCGTGCTGCCGATCCTGCCGCCATCGTCGGACACGACGCCGCGGCCCGTGCCGTTTGATTGAGTGGAAGTGTAGGATTACGGTCCTGCGGACCTAATCCGACCTACGCCGGAGCGGGTAGGTCGGATTAGCGGCGCAGCCGCGTAATCCGACATTCTGATATCGCTTACTTCAACGTACGCTGGAACAACTGATAGATACGCCGGTACTCGTCATACCACGCTTCCGGCTGCACGAAGCCGTGGCGTTCCATCGGGTAGCTGGCCATTTCCCAGTTATCCTTTTTGAGCTCGATCAAGCGCTGCGACAGGCGCACGGAATCCTGGTAAAACACGTTGTCGTCGATCATGCCATGGGCGATCAAGAGGTTGCCCGTCAGTTTGTCGGCGTATTCGATGGGCGACGAGATTTTATATGCCTGCGGATCGACGTCCGGCGTGTTCAGGATATTCGCCGTGTACTCGTGGTTGTACGTGGTCCAGTCCGTCACGGGACGCAGGGCGGCGCCGGACTTGAAGATTTCCGGCGCGCGCATCAGGGCCATCAGGCTCATGAAGCCACCATAGCTGCCGCCATAGATGCCCACGTTCTGGATGTCGCCCTGGTGCTGCTGCGCCAGCCAATTGGCGCCGTCAATAAAATCTTCCAGTTCCGGGTGGCCCATCTGGCGGTAGATGGCCGTGCGCCAGGCGCTGCCGTAACCGAGCGAGGCGCGGTAGTCGACGTCGAGCACGATATAGCCTTGCTGCACCAGCAGGTTGTGGAACATCTGTTCGCGGAAATACACGGGGTAACGCTCGGTGACGTTTTGCAGGTAGCCGGCGCCGTGCGCGAACATGACGATAGGATACTGTTTTCCTGCTTCCAGTGTTGCGGGCCGGTACAGCTTGGCCCAGATCGGTGCTGCGCCATGCGTGGACGGCACTTGCACCAGTTGCGGCATGACCCAGCTGCGCGCCTTGAAGGCGTCGCTGCGCGTATCCGTCAGGAGATTCGCCTTGCCGCCGGCGACAGGAATGGTCGCCAACTGGGCCGGCATGTAGCTGGTGGAGTAACGCAGCAGCAGCTTGCCGTTATCGGGCGACAGGCCGAAGTTTTCCACGCCTTTCAAGTTCGTCACTTCGCGTGCGCCGCCATCGCTGGCCGTGCTGGCGCACACTTCATACGTGCCTGGCGCTTGCCGGTTGCATAGAAAATAGGCGCTCTTGCCGTCGCGGCTCCATTCGATGGCGCTCACTTCCCATTGGCCGCTGGTCAAGGCGCGCGCCGGAGCCGCGCCCGTTTTCGTGTACAGGTGGGCGTAGCCGCTTTCCTCGGACAGATACCACAGGGTGGCGTTGTCGGGCAGCCAGCCGAATTCCTCGGCGCGGCGGTTGACCCAGGCCGCGTCGCTGATGCGGTGCACGGGCAGCAGGGCGCCGTTGGCCAGGTCGACGCTGGCGAGCCAGCCGTCCTTGTTGTCGATGGCGCGCACGCGCACGGCCACCTTGGAACCGTCATCGGTCCAGGCGATGCCGTCGCGCTGGGCGTCGATGCGCACGGGACGGTTGCCTTTCAACGGCGGCAGTTTTTGCTCGGCGCGCAGAAGCGCCAGCGGATCGACCGCGATGCCGGGCAGGCTGTCGAAAGCGATCTCGCGCACCTGGCCCGTGCGCAGGTCGGCCAGCTTCAGGCTTTGCGCAATCGGCATGTTGCGGCCCACGCGGGTGCGCTCGTCGTCCGCTTCCGGGTAGCCCGTTTCCGTCACGTAGCGGGCCAGTTTGCCCAGCTTGCCCTTTTCCGCGGCCTTGTCTTGCGTGACGAACAGCAGCCAGCGGCCATCCGGCGACAGGGCGCTGCCGGAAATCGTGACTTTGTCGCCCAGATAGATCGGTTCCGGTGCGCGCGTGGCGTCCAGGCGGCGCTCTGCATGGCGGCGCTCGCGGCTAGCGTCGCGGTCTTCCTTCTGGCGCGCCAGGTTGACGATCAGGCGCAGCTGCAGCTCGCGCAGGGCGTCCGCTTCCGGCTTGGCGTCCGGGTCCTTGGCCGCGCGCAGCAGGGCGACGGGCGCGCTCAGGCGGTCGACGCGGCTCCAGCTGAACCAGTCGGTGCCGCTGCGGTACTGCACCGCGCCGCCGTCGGCGGAGTATTGCGGGTCGCTGATGGCCGGGACGCCGCGCGTAATTTGCGTCAAGGCGCCGTTTTTCAGGTCGCGCTCGAACAAGTCGCCGTTGCGCAGCAGGATGGCGCGCGTGCCGGCCCGGTTGACGACCATCTGCTGGCCGTCGAGGTTCGCCAGTTGTGTATCGTCAACCTTCTTGCCGCTATTCAGTTTGGCGTTGGCGCCTGCCACTTGATAGGTGTCGCGCAGGGGCGAGCCGAGGCGCTTTTGCTTGTAATACAGCTGGCCATTCCAGCCCCACCACGCCGCTTCGACGGGGGTGCCGATCCAGTCGGGATCGGCCATGGCCTGGTCCAGGGTGATGGGCGTGGGGGCGGTGGTGGAAGGGGCCGCATGGGCGGCGGGCAGCAGAGAGAGCAGCAGCGGCAGCAGGGGAAGAACCAGACGCATCGGGGATCACTTTAATCAAAGGGGGATGGTGAAGCTACAGGCTATGAAGCCAGTATTCTAGCGGAGGAGTTTCGTACAGGAAATGTCGTAAAGCTAAGCTTGCCGCCGGGCCAGCCAGGCGAGAAAGTCGGCTAGTGGCATCGGCCGCGCATACAGGTAACCCTGCAAGCCGTCGCAATCGTGGGTGACCAGGAAGTCGGCCTGCTCCTGCGTTTCCACGCCTTCGGCCACCACGCGCAAGCCCAGGTGGCGCGCCATGGCCAGGATCGCTTGCACGATGGCCGTGTCGCGCGGCGTGTCGTCGATGAAGCGTTTGTCGATTTTGAGCTCGTACAGCGGCATCGAGGTCAGGTAGGCGAGGCTGGAATAGCCGGTGCCGAAATCGTCGATGGAAAAGCGGATGCCCAGGGCTGCCAGTTCGCGCATGCGCGCCAGCGAGGCGTCGCGCTGGTCGATCAGCAAGCCTTCCGTCAATTCCAGGATCAGGGCGCCGGCCGGCGTGCCGTGTTCGGCCAGCGCCGCCTGCACGCGGGAGGCGAAATCGGGCTGGCGAAACTGGGCCGGGCTGACGTTGACAGACAGCGCCACGGGCGATCCAGCCTGCGCCAGCACCTTGGCCGCGCGGCACGCTTCGCGCAGGGCCCAGTGCCCCAGCCTGACGATCAGTCCCGATTCCTCGGCGATGGGAATGAACACGCCCGGAGCGATAAAGCTGCCGTCCGGCTGCGGCCAGCGCATCAGCATTTCGGCGCCCGTGACCCGTCCATGGCGGTCGACCTGGGGCTGCACGTGCATGCACAATTGGCCCATGTCGAGGGCGCGCGCCAGCGCCCGCTCCAGGGTCAGGCGACGCTCCACGTCCGCCTGCATGGCCGCTTCAAAGAAGGCGATGCCGTTGCGCCCTTCCGCCTTGGCGCGGTACATGGCGATATCGGCTTCGCGCAGCAAGTCGTGCGCCTGTTGCTGCGCTTTCGGCAGCAGGGTCACGCCGATGCTGGCGCTGCAATGATACGACTGCCCGCCAATTTCGAAGTCGCGCGCGATGGCGGCGCGGATTTTCTCGGCCACCTGGGCCGCCGCATGGGCCGCGCCGTGCAAATCATCGGCCAGGTGCGCCAGCAGCACGACGAATTCGTCGCCGCCGATGCGCGCCACCGTGTCGGCCTTGCGCATCAGCTGTGCCAGCCGTTCTCCCGCCAGGCGCAGCAGCGCGTCGCCCGTGGCATGGCCGCGCGCGTCATTGATGTGCTTGAAGTGGTCGAGGTCGATGAACATCAGCGCGCTGATTTTATGATCGCGCGGCGCGGCGGCCAGCAAGTGGGCGATGCGGTCCATCAGCAGGCGCCGGTTGGGCAAGCCCGTCAGCACGTCGTAGAAGGCCAGACGGTGGATGTCCGCTTCTGATCGCTTGCGCTCGTCGATTTCGCGCTCGACAGCCACCCAGTGCGTCTGCCTGCCGTCCGCATCCGTAAACGGCACCAGTTCCGCTTCGACCCAGTACGCCTTGCCGGCCTTGTTGTAGTTCAGCAATTCCGCCCTGGCCGGCTGGGCGCTGGCCATGGCGGCGACGACGCGCGCCAGTTCGCCCGCATCGGTGGCGGGGCCCTGCTGGAACAGCAGGCTGCGGCCCAGCACCTCGGCGCGCGCATAGCCGCTGCTGCGCTTAAAGGCGTCGTTGACGAAGATGATGCGCGTGGCCGGCACCGTCCCGGCGCCGGGGCCGGGCGGGCCGTCCAGCACTTCGGCGATCATCACCATGTCGTTCAGGCGGGCCAGCGCGGTCGCCGTCAAGCGCAGCTCGGCGTTGCGTTGCGACAGGGCCTGGCTGCTGTCTTCCAGGTGGCGCAGCAGGAAGGCGCAGGACAGGGTCAGCACGGCGGCGATAAACAGGAAGTTCAGGGCCACGATCAGCGCGCGCAGCACGGGAGAGTCGGGCGTGCCCGGCAGGTGCAGGGCGACGTCGGGGTGCAGGCCCAGAAAAAAAATGGTCAGCGAGGTCAGGGCCAGGGTCGACAAGGCTGGCCGCATGCCCAGCAGCAGCGCCGCCAGCACGGGCATGAGCATCATGTAGATTTGGCTGATGGGGCCGATTTTTAGCAGCAGGCCCACGCCTACCAGGTAGGCGACGATGAGGAATTGCCACACGCGCCAGCGGTAGGGCATGGCGCGCAGATGCCAGATGACGCCGATCCAGCCGAGGGCCAGCAAGTCGAGGGCGACAATGGACCAGATGGCTTCGCTCGCGGCCAGCAGCGCGCTGGGAATGGCCGTCACGAAGCCAAGCAGCAGCACCACCTGCAGCAGGTGCTTGAAGACCTGGCCACGCCAGTGCGCGAGATCGTTCGACGCCGCCACGCTGCCGTCCTTTCTCCAGAATGCCGTGTAACCGTACTGAGCAGTAGGTTGACTAAATACTACGCGCTATCTTTCTCCATGTCATCTTGATCATTCATCATGATTTCCGGCGTTCAACGTTCAGCCTTGTCGACGGATGCATTGATCCATTCGTAGGGCATGATCACTTTGCTGGCGACGGGCTTGCCATCCAGCGTTTCCGGCTGGAAGAGGCACTTGGCCAGCGCATCGCGGGCTGCCTGGTCGAGGGCGGGATAGCCGCTGGAGCGGATGACTGCCGCTGCGCTGACCTTGCCGTTCGCCTCCACCGTGAAGTGCAAGGTCACTCTGCCTTGGGCGCCGCGCCGTTGCTCGCCCGGGGGCCAGGCTGGCGGGGTACAAGCAGCCGGCATGCTGGCGGGCACGCGCACGGCAGGTGCCGCGACCGGCGTCGGCGTGGCCGTGTGACAGCCGCTCAGGACGATGGCGAGGCAGGCGGTGGCCAGCAGGCTGCTGGCAGAGGAAGGGGGCAGGCGATAGGGCAAGAGGGAACTCCAGATTCGGAACAAAAAAAAGCCAGCCTTTCGGCTGGCGCTGTGGGGTGAAGCGCACAATGGCGCTTCGAACCGGCGCTTATTTCTTGGGCGCGCTCAGGCATTCTTTCATGAATGCCTTGCGCGCGTCGCCCTTCATGTCCTTGGCGTCGGCATTGCACGTCTTCATCTTGTTTTGCTGCGTCATGGCCGGTGCCGGCTTGGCGCTCAGGCATTCCTTCATGAAGGTCTTGCGCTCGTCGCCTTTCTTGCCGGCGGCATCGGCATTGCAGGTGGTCATTTTCGACTGTTGCGCCGTCTTGGCGGCGGGGGCCGCTTCCGGTGCGGCGGCAAAGGCGGTGCTGGCAAACGCGGCAGCGATGCAGAGGGCGATTAATTGTTTCATGGCAAATCCTTGTAGACGCAGGCGATGGAAGGGGACATGCATATCGGCAGCTCACTGCCGATATGCAGAACGTAACTAACTATATGACATTTATCAACAAAATTTCCACTCGAGTGTGTCTTTTTGTTACTGTCAGGCGCCAGACGTCCACCGGCTGGCCCGGGCAGTCATGTTGCGGCGGCAGCGCTCCTGTTTTTTGCTATGCTAGCGTCTTTCCACCGGCCGATGCCGCTGCCTTGGCCGGCGCACCCTCAATACGGAGTAGTTATGGTCTCGTTGCAAGAGCAGTTTTTAAAGGCCGGCCTGGTCGACAAGAAGAAGGTCAAGCTGGCCAACCAGGACAAGAGCAAGCAGAAAAAGGACGAGCGCAAGAGCGGCACGCAAAGCGTCGACGAGGTGCGCCTGGCCGCGCTCGAGACGCAGCGCAAGAACGCCGAACGCGCGCGCGAACTGAACGCCCAGCGCGACGCGGCCGCCAACCAGAAAGCCATCGTGGCGCAGATCGCGCAAATGGTGCTAAAAAACCGCCAGAGCAAGGGCAACCACGGCGAGCTGCCGTACAACTTCACTTTTAATAACAAGATCGAGCGCATCTACGTGACGGCTGCCGTGCAAGCCCACCTGGTGGCGGGCCGTTTGGTGATCATCTGCCTGGGCGGCGCCGTGGAACTGGTGCCGCGCATCATCGCCGACAAGATCGCCGAACGAGATCCGGCCATCGTCGTGCGCGTGAAACAGGCCAGCACGGAAGTGGACGAGGACGATCCGTATGCGGCGTTCCAGATTCCCGATGATTTGATGTGGTAGTGTTGGCGCCCCCTTTTTGGGCGCCACGGCTATTTCAGGTCTTGATCGACCCGGATAGCACCCTTGAGCGACTTCAGATGGTCATGTAGTGCATAGGTGGAAGACATTTGCATTTTTATAGTCCACCATGCCCACAGGGTAATAAAGCCCACGCCAAACGGTAGCGTCACCAGCGAGAAACCAATATTACCGGCCCCCAGAACTTGAGCGCCCGTGGAATGATTGGTGGATTCAACGCATACAGCACGCCGTTGGCGCGCTCTAGTGCCAGCAAGGCGCCGCTCTGCGTTTCCTGCGTCATGATGGTCATGTGCAGCTTGACCTTCTCGCCTGACTGCAGCACCTCCTGCAGGATATCGTCCATTTCTTCCGTGACGAGGAAACGCCTTCTCACCCGGGTGCCATCGACCATCGTCAGCTTATTGTATTGGTAGTAGCAGCCTTTGCTCCATTTGTCCCCTAGGGACGCGACGGCCCCCTCGTAGATCTTGATACTCATGTTCTATGCTCCTTGCGATAACGTGCTCAAAGCATGCCAGCGCAGCTGCCCCCCGCGCCACGGTTTTGACATAACCGAATCATGACAGCCATGTATGTTGTTGATTTAAAAGCAAATTTACATGTGCGCGGGGAATCGGGTGTATCCGTGTGGAATGCCAGAGGTGGCGTCGGCGGGCATGCCATGAATATTTCCCGATAGGAAACTTGTTGAATTTGTTATCATTTCACTTAACTTGTGGTGCGCCAGGGCGCCACGTTTGTTGGTGTACTGATAACAGCAAGGAATGCAATGGGCAATTTGTATCGCTACCGTTTTGGGCCGGTCGAGTTTGACGAGGCCAGCGGTGAGCTGTCGGTGAGTGGCTTGCGGGCGGAAATTCATCCCCAGGGCCGTGCCTTGTTGTCGGCCTTGTTGGCGCGACGCCATGAGATTGTTTCGCGCAGCGAACTCGAGGCCATCGTCTGGAAGGGCGGCTCGGCCAGCAAGGAGGCCCTGGCGACGGCCGTCAATCGCTTGCGCAATGCTCTCGGGGAGTCGCATGCAAGTCTCATCGAGACCGTGCCGCGCCAGGGTTACCGCATCACGGGCGACGGCGACCGGGTAGTGGTCGGCAAGACCTTTGAAAGCCAGATCGCCCTGGCGCCCGGACAAGCCGTGCCGGGGCGTGATCATTTCCGCCTGGAACGCATCCTCGGCCAGTCCACTTCCGGCGAAGTCTGGCTGGCCCGCGAAGCGGCCAGCGGCGAGCGCCGCGTGTTCAAGTTTGCCACCGATGCGCAGTATCTGGCCTCGCTGAAGCGGGAAACGACGATTTCGCGCTTCCTGCGCGATGAACTGGGGCCGCGTCCCGATATTGCCATGGTGCTGGACTGGAATTTCGAACAGCCGCCGTTTTTCATGGAAAGCGAGTTTGGCGGCGACAATCTGCTGGAGTGGAGCCGGCAGGATGGACGCCTGGTGCAACTCGATGGCGCGGCGCGTCTGTCGCTGTTCTTGCAAATTGCCGATGCCGTGGCCGCCGCGCATGGCGTGAGCGTGCTGCACAAGGACTTGAAGCCGCAAAATATTCTGATCGCGCCAGCGGCGGCAGGCTGGCAGGCGCGTCTGACCGACTTTGGCAGCGCGCGCCTGCCGAACCGGGCCGGCTGGAGCAGCTTGCCATTACGCAACTGGGCATGACGGGCACGCACGGTGTCGGCAGCGATGTGTCGCTGGGCACGCCCATGTATATTGCGCCCGAATTGTTTGCCGGCGGCGCAACGACGCAGCGCAGCGATGTGTTTGCGCTGGGCGTCATTCTGTACCAGCTGCTGGTGGGCGACATGCAGCGGCCGTTAATGCCTGGCTGGCAGCGCGACATTGCCGACAGCTTGCTGGCCGACGATATCGCCCAGGCCACCGATGGCGATCCCCTGCGCCGCCTGGCCAGCGTGGCCCTGCTGGCCGAGCGGCTGCGCAGCCTGGACGCGCGCCGGGAGCAGGCGCAGGCCGAGCGCGCGGCGCAGGAGGCGGCACAACTGGAGCGCGCGCGCGTGCGACGCTTCAAGGCGCAGCGGCCATGGATGCTGGTCTCGCTTGCCGTGCTCGCTGTCGGCCTGGCGGCCAGCCTGGTGTTCTATCAGCAGGCGCGGCGCGACCAGCAGGCCCTGTTGCGGCAAGTGGCCGTGGGACAGGCGATGAACCGCTTCCTCAGCGAAGACTTGATCGCCCAGGCCAACCCCTCCATCAGCGGCCGTGCCGGCGTGACCATGCTGGAGGCGGCCAGGAAGGCGGCGCTGGCCATCGATGGCCGCTTCAAGGACAGCGCGCCGGAAGTGCAGGTGGCCCTGCACGAGGCGATGCAAAAGACGTTTTCGGGCTTGACGGAGCATCAGGCCGCCATAGCCGAGGGCCGTTTGGCCCTGCGCGCAGGCCGGGCGGTGCCTGCCGATAGCGAGCAACTGGCGCAGATTCGCGTCAACCTGGCCAGCGACCTGATCGAAATGTCGCAAACCAGGGAGGCGCAGGCGGAACTTGATATTGTCGAGCGCTGGCTGGCCAGCCGCCAGGGCCGGTATCCGGTCATCGAGGCGGGCTATTGGCTTGCCCACGCCACCATCGCCACCACCGCATTTGATGAAAAGCGGGGCGTCGAGCAAACGCATCGTGCCTTGCAGATACTGGGCGCCATGCCGCAGCCACCGCATGCCATCGAGGAATACGCGATGCTGATGTATGCCGATGCCAGTCGCATGGCGAAAGACTACGGGGAAGCGGAAAAATATTTTCGCAAGCTGATTGCCCTGCAAGAAACGCGCTATGGGGCGCAAGGGGCGCGCACCTGTTTTACGCGCCTGGGCCTGGCGTCGACGTACAGCTATCTGAATCGGGTGGACGAAGCCATTGCCATGTTGAGTGCCAGCGCGCACTGCCTGAAGGCGGCGCTGGGCATGGAAAATACGCGCACCGCGATAGCGTACGACATTTTGGGCGCCGCGTATTACAAGGCGCAGCGCTACCAGGAGTCAGTCGATGCCTACATGACGGCCAGCCCGGTATATGGCCGGCTCAAGGGTGAACAGTCGTTCCATTCCATCGGTGCGCGTTCTTCTGCCGCGCTCGCGTATGTTGGCATGGGCCGCTATGGAGCGGCGGAGCAGCTGTTCATCGATACCCTGCGCGACGTACGCGCCGGTAATGCGGAAGACAGCGCGACGGTGCAATGGAATCGCTACCAGCTTGCCAACTGCCGCCTGCAGCAGCGCCGTACCGATGGCGTGGCGGCCTTGCTGCAAGGCTTGCAGGCAGATAAGCTGGGTCACGCGCAAGTGCTGTTGGACTGGGATGGCCGGCTGGCTTACCAGCGCGGCCGCCTGGCGCTCTACTCGGGGCAGCGGGCACAGGCACTGGCACTGCTGGAAACGGCGGCCACCATTGTCGCCGCCAAGAATCCTGATGGCCCTATCTCGGAAGCGACGATTCGCGCGCTGATGGCGACCGTAAAATAGCAGCGCGGCGGCCGGCCAACGCTGGCCGCCAACGCAAAAACGCCACCCGAAGGTGGCGTTTTTGAAAGTAATACGAATTCTTGGTGGCCCGGGGCGGAATCGAACCACCGACACAAGGATTTTCAATCCTCTGCTCTACCGACTGAGCTACCAGGCCAAGGTGGCGAATTATAGCAGACCAAAATGGGAATGCAAGAGCCGGCTGCGACTTTTCCTGTATTTCCCTCGTTGGCATTGCATTAATTGCCTGCAACTCAAATATGATTTGAGATAAACGGTATTTTTCTCAACAAAGGAAGGGCGCATAGTGTGGTCATCGACATTTATTTGAGAGGACTGCCGCATGCACACGACTACTCGACACACCGCTATCCCTGAAATCGGCCTGGGCACCTTCCGCCTGCAAGGCCAGGTCGTCATCGATTCCGTCACCACGGGCCTGGACGTCGGCTACCGGCATATCGACACGGCGCAAATCTATGGCAATGAAGCCGAAGTGGGCCAGGCCATCGCCGCCAGCGCCGTCCCGCGCGACGCGCTGTTCGTCACCACCAAGATCTGGATCGAGAACCTGCAGTGCGACAAACTCATTCCCAGTTTAAAAGACAGCCTGCGCAAGCTGCAGCTGGAACAACTGGATTTAACGCTGATCCACTGGCCCTCGCCGCAGGACGCCATTGCCGTGGCCGACTACATGGCGGCGCTGGCGGAGGCCAAGGCGCAGGGGCTGACCAGGGCCATCGGCGTATCGAATTTCACCAACGCGCAGCTGCAGCAAGCCATCGATACGGTGGGTGCGGCAGAAATCGCCACGCAGCAGGTCGAGATCCACCCCTTCCTGCAAAACCGCACCGTCACCGAGTTCGCGCGCAGCCAGGGCATCCACATCACGGCCTACATGCCGCTCGCGTATGGCAAGGTGGTCGCCGATCCGGTCATCATGTCGATTGCCGCGAAACACGGCGTGACGCCGGCGCAAGTGGCCCTGAGCTGGTCGCTGCAGCAGGGCTTTGCCGTGATCCCGTCGTCGACCAAACGCACCAACCTGGAAGCGAACCTGCATTTCCAGCGCATCACCCTGTCGCCGGACGAGATGGCGCAGATGGCGACGCTGGAGCGTGGCGAGCGCCTGGCCAACCCGGACGGCCTGGCGCCGCAGTGGGACTGAGGTGACGACCATGACTGCGATGCAAAAGCTGGGGCAGGGCGGTTTCAGTATCGGCCTGGAACTGCCGCTCGACAATGACTGGTCATCCACGGGGCGCCAGGCGCATGCGGCGTCCGGCCGCGTGCCGGGGGAACCGGATATGCAACAGCACGCGGCGCTGGCGCAGCTGGCCGACCGCCTGGGTTTCCGGGCCCTGTGGCTGCGCGACGTGCCCCTGTACGACCCGTCGTTCGGCGACGCGGCCCAGGTCTTCGAAGTCTTTACGTATCTGGGCTACCTGGCCGGCATCACGCAAAACATCTTGCTGGGCACGGCCGCCGTGGTGCTGCCGCTGCGCGAGCCCGTATTGACCTTGAAGGCGGCGGCCAGCGTCGACCAGTTGAGTGGCGGTCGTTTGCTGCTGGGCGTGGCCAGTGGCGACCGGCCCGTCGAATATCCCGTGTTTGGGCGCGACTTCGAGCAGCGCGGCGCCGCCTTCCGCGAGCAAGTGGCCATGCTGCGCGACTGGGGCGAGACGCGCCTGCCGCCCGGCATCCGTTTGCTGCCCAAGCCGGCTGCACCGTTGCCGCTGCTGGTGGCGGGCCTGGCGCAGCAGTCGCCCGCCTGGATCGGCGCGCAGATGGATGGCTGGCTCGCCTATCCTGGCACGCCCGACGATCATGCGCGGCGTGCGGCGCAATGGCGCGCCGTGGCTGGCGACGACAAGCCGTATGTCAGCTTTATCCACCTCGACCTGGATGACGATCCGCTCATGCCGCTGCAGCGTTTCCGCTTCGGCGGGCGCACGGGGCGCGATGGCCTGATCGCGGAGCTGCACGCGATGCGCGCGGCCGGCGTGCAGCACATCGGCTTGCAGCTGCGGCAGAACCGCCGCCCGTTGGCCGAGACCTTGCAGGAGATCGGGGAATACGTGCTCCCGCATTTTCACGCAGAAGGACAAAGTTCATCCGTCTGAACGCTTGTGTCCCGCATGATGTTGCCGGATAATCAAGCATTCAACGCCGCTTGTGAACCCGAAGTTCATGCGCGGCGCTTTTTCATGGCGGAACTGGCGGGAGCAGCGATTGAACGTAGTACGGAGGGTGAAATGGCAACTGGGAGTCATGTCCATGCTCGTCTTGCATATGGCTGCCACGCAAGCAGGCGAGGGCGACGTTCTCGCGCTGGCGCGCCTGTGGAGCGAGGCGCGCGCCACGCATCCGGCCCTGGCCGATGGCGCCATCGACTGGGACCGCGCACTGGTCTCTGCGCTGCCGCAACTGCAGGGCAAGGATAGCGAGGCCAGCTTGCGCGGCGCCGCCACCACCATGATGGCGCCTTTGCATGACGGCGCGCTGCGCATTGGCGTGCCAAGCCAGGAGTTCGTGCGCTGGCCGGCCGACGGCGCCGTGCTGGAATGGCTGCCCGGCGATACGGCGCTGCTGCACCTGCACCCAGGCATGCGGATTGATGCGGCGCCGTTCGTGCTGCCGGCGCGTGCCAGGCGGGTGATCCTGGACCTGCGCCCGATCGCTGAAGTATCGTCCATGCCGTCGCCAGTCATGCTGCACGCCGTGCTGGCCCAGCTGATCGGCCAGCCATTGTTGCCGCCAGCGCGACGCTACCGCTTTTCAACGGGGCCACGGCCGCAAGATCCGCAGGACTGGGAAGGCATCACGCCCGGTTTCATGCAGATGGAAACGCAGCGCCTGTACCCGTCGGCCGGTGCGCGTGCGCTGCCCATGGCGGCGATCGTGAACGACACGCAGCCCGTGCCAGACACCTTGCTGGCTTTGCAGCGGGCGGGGCGCGCGCGCATCGTGGCCGAGGAAGGGGCGTGGCGCAGTCGGGCCGGCCCGCTGCAAACGCTGTGGCTGGCCGAAGGCCTGCCGGTGGAGTTTTCCGCGGGCCAGCTGGTCTGGCCAGACGGCAGCGTGGCGCTCTGGCATGCCGACCGGACCTTGCCCGAGGACCGCGCCACGGGCAAGGGCAGTATGCCTGTAGAGGCGGCGCTGGCGCTGCTGGCGCGCCCGGCCCGCACAGTGGCGCCTGTGGCGCAAGCGGCCATCTACCCCGTGCGGCAGGATGATGCCGTGTATCGCGACATGCGTTTTCCACAGCGTGAATGGCGCATGCTGGCGGCGATCAAGCTGTGGGCAACCATGGATAAGTGCTTCCCCGCCCGCCGTCTGATGGACACTTCCTGGGAAGAGGCCCTGCGGGTTTGCCTGCGCCGCATGGAGGGAGTGCAGGATGCCCGAGAATACGGCCTGGCGCTGCAGGCGATGGCGGTGCATCTCGATGACAGCCATGTAGGCACGGCCAGCCGGGCGCTGGGCTGGAACGAGCGTACGCATGGTCTGCGCATGCAGCTGGCGCGCATCGACGGACAGATCGTGGTTGCCGGCGTGACCGACCCCGCGCTGGAGCGCACTGGTCTGCTGCATGCGGGCGATGAGATCATCAGTATCGATGGCGAAGACGTGGCCGTGCGCCTCGCGCGCTTGCGCACCATGACGGCCGCCTCGTCAGATGCGGGGCACTGGCGCAAGGCCATGTATGAGATGTTGATCGTCCCGGCCGGGAGCAAGGTGCAACTGCTGCTCTCTGGCGGCGATGGGGTACGGCGCACAGTGACACTGGAGCCAACGCCGCTGGACGATGTGCAGCCCTTGCGTCATGCCTTGCCAGGCGTGCGGGTGGAACAGGGCATCGCCTATGTCGACCTGGATCGATTGCTGCCCGAAGAAGTCGACGCCATGTTTGACACCATCCAGGATAGCCGCGCGCTGATTCTCGACATGCGCGGCTACCCGCACGCGACAGGACGCGCCATCGCCAGGCGCCTGAATGTCAATCATGCCGCCCTCTTTTCCACCTCGTATCAGCAGCTGGCAATGCCGCTGGAAGCGGGCCATGGCGCGCAACTGGCGTATGTGGACCGTCTCTTTCCTGCGCGAGGGCCGCTGTACCGCGGCAAGGTCGCCATGCTGATCAACGAGCAAACGCAAAGTGCGGCCGAACACCTGGCGTTGATGCTGGAGGCGGCCACGCCTGTCACCTTCATCGGTACGCCCAGCGCGGGGGCGAATGGCGACTTGCGGGAAGTAGTGCTTCCTGGAAATGTCCATGTCTGGTATTCGGGCCTGGAGGTGCGCCATGCGGATGGGCGCCAGCTGCAAAGAGTGGGCGTGCAGCCGCATATCCTGGTCGCGCCCACGGTGGCCGGCTTGCGTGCCGGGCGCGATGAAGTGCTGGAACGGGCGCTGGCATTTCTACGCCAGGATCAAGAATAGTCAACATCTTTGGCTTCCCCCCGTTTTCTCTGGCGCGCAAGCATGCTGAAACGGGGGTGGCAAACGCTATAATGGTCGCATGAACAGTCCCACTCCCCCTACCATGCGGCGCTTCATGCACAGCCACAGCGACGTTTGCATCGTCGGCAATGGCGCCATCGCGAAAACCACGGCGCTGGCGTTTGCCCAGGCAGGACAAAGCGTCACCCTGTTATCGCCGGCGAGTCCTCCGGCACCCATCGCCAAGCCGGTCGAAGCCAGTTGGGATGTGCGCGTGTATGCGCTCAATCACACGGCGCACCAGTTGCTGTCGTCGCTGAAGGTCTGGGGCGCCCTGGAGGGCGACAGGGTGGCGCCGGTCGACGCCATGCTGGTTAACGGCGACGGCGCGCAGGCGGGCGGACTCGGTTTCGACGCCTACGGCGCCCATGTGAATACCCTGGCCTGGATCGTGGAAGACCGCAACCTGGGCCAGGCGCTGGACGCCGCCCTGAAATTCGCGCCGAACGTCAGCGTGCTGCGGGGCCGCGCCAGCCGGCTGGAATGGACGAACGACTCGGCCATCGTGCACCTCGATGGCGGCGACACCATCACCTGCGCGCTGGTGGTGGGCGCGGACGGCGCCCAATCGTGGGTGCGCGGCCAGTGCGACATCGGTCTCGATTACCGCTCGTATGGCCAGCGCGGCGTGGTCAGCAACTTCGCCTGCGAAAAGCCGCACCATGGCGCGGCCCACCAGTGGTTCACGGGCAGCGAAGGCATCGTCGCGCTGCTGCCGTTGCCGGGCGAGCGCGTTTCGCTGGTCTGGTCGGCGCCCGATGCGCTGGCCGATACCTTGATGTCCGAATCGGCCGACGCCCTGGCCGCGCGCCTGGCCGCGTATTGCCACGACAAACTGGGTAAACTCACGCCGCTGCAGCCGGAGCTGGTGCGCGCGTTTCCGCTGACCCTGATGCGCCCGCACGCCATGGTGGCGCCGCGCGTGGCCCTGGTCGGCGACGCCGCCCACGTGGTGCACCCGATGGCCGGCCACGGCATGAACCTGGGTTTCGCCGACGTGGCGCAGCTGGTCAAGACGATCAGCGAGCGCGAGGCGCACCGCGGCATTGGCGACGAGCGCGTGCTGGCCCGCTATGCGCGCGCGCGCAAGGAAGACGTGCTGCTGATGCAGCTGGCCACCGATGGCCTGGCGCGATTATTCGGTGCCGATCTGGAGCCGCTGCGCGTGGTTCGCAATTTGGGATTAAACTTGCTGGATAAATTACCGGCCCTGAAGCGAAAAATGATTGCGCATGCCTTGGGACATCAGTAAGTCTTAAGATAGCGCCGGATAATGGTAGCAGTGAAAATTCAAGGTCGCCGCAGCTGGTCTGCGGCGATCGTTTTGTCAAAGAGATAACGACGCCGGGCCTGAGGCCAGTTCCGCCAGGCGTTTCAAGTGGAGAAGTGATAGTGATAACAATGAACAGAAGCATGAGCAAAATTGCCTTGCTGATGGCCTCGGGCCTGATGATGTCGTGCGCCGGCGCCGAAACGCCAACGGAAGCGAGCATCAAAAAGCTGATCGAGCCGCGCCTGGGCGAAGGCGCCAAGGTCGATTCGGTCAAGGAAACGCCGTACGGCGGCCTGTACGAAGTGCGCACGGGTGGCGATATCCTGTACACGGACAAGGCCGCGCAATACCTGTTCGTCGGCCACGTCTTCGATGCCAAGACGTCGCAGGACCTGACCAAGGTGCGCCTGGACGAAGTCAACCGCATCAAGTTCTCCGACCTGCCGCTCGACTCGGCCATGAAATCCGTCAAGGGCAACGGCAAGCGCGTGATCGCCGTGTTCGAAGATCCGAACTGCGGCTATTGCAAGCGCTTCCGCCAGAACGCGCTGAAGGAAATCGACAACGTCACCGTCTACACCTTCATGTACAACATCCTGTCGCCGGACTCCATCGTCAAGTCGCGCAATGTCTGGTGCGCACCGGACCGCAACAAGGCCTGGGATGACTGGATGTTGAACGGCAAGGTGCCGGCCACGGTCTCCGCCACTTGCGCCAACCCGCATGAAAAAATCCTGGCCCTGGGCCAGCAGTTGCGCGTCTCGGGCACGCCGGCCATCTTCTTTGCCGACGGCAGCCGCATTCCGGGCGCAGTCGATGCGAAGACCCTGGAACAGAAATTCTCGACCATTAAGTAATCCGGGCTGTCGCCAGGAAGGCTGGACGGCGCGCCCTCGCAAGGCGCGCTTTTTTTTGTACTTTTTTCCGCTGTCGTATCATCAAGTGTTATTTGTAGACGCCATAACAATCCAAAAAAGGGGAAGCAGCAGATGATTACCTTGAATATCAACGGACGCGACACGCAGGTCGACGCCGATCCTTCCACGCCCATCCTGTGGGCGCTGCGCGACAATCTGAACATGACGGGCACCAAATTCGGTTGCGGCGCGGCCCTGTGCGGCGCTTGCACGGTGCATCTCGACGGCCAGCCTATCCGCTCCTGCATCACGCCGATTTCCTCGGTCGGCGCGCAAAAGATCACTACCATCGAAGCGATGGAAAACGACCAGGTGGGCAAGGCCGTGCAGGCGGCATGGGTGCGCCACGACGTGCCGCAATGCGGCTACTGTCAAAGCGGCCAGGTGATGAGCGCCACGGCGCTGCTGCGCACGAATAAGTCGCCCAGCGATGCCGACATCGACGGCGCCATGAGCGGCAATATCTGCCGCTGCGGCACCTATCAACGGATCCGCGCAGCCATCAAGGACGCGGCCAAGACCCTGGCCTGAGGAGAGCGACATGCGTATCGAATGGTTGAATCAGGAAGCATTGCAGCATGGTGGCGTGACCTTGGGCGCGGCGCTGGCAGCGGCGCCGGCGGCTGTGGTTGGCGCGGCCGATGGCGTCTCGCGGCGCGGTTTCATGCAGGCCGGCGTGGTGGCCGGCGGCGGCTTGATGCTGGGCTTTTTCCTGCCCGGCGCAGGCAAGCTGGCGCAGGCGGCCGATGCCGCCCCCGCCAAGCCCGTGTACGCGCCGAATGCCTTTTTGCACATCGCCCCCGATAACACGGTGACGGTGCAGGTGAACCGGCTGGAATTCGGCCAGGGCGTGCAAACGAGCTTGCCCATGCTGATCGCCGAGGAACTCGACGCCGACTGGTCGACGGTAAGGGGCGCGCTGGCGCCAGCCGGCGAGCAGTACAAGGATGCCGCCTACGGCATGCAGATGACGGGCGGCTCCGGCAGCATCGCCCATTCGTTCACGCAGTACCGCGAAATCGGCGCCAAGGCGCGCGCCATGCTGGTGGGCGCCGCCGCCGCACAGTGGAAAGTCAGTCCCGACCAGGTGCGCGCCGCGAAAGGCGTGCTGTATGGCCCCGGCGGGCAAAAGGCGACATATGGCGAACTTGCCGACGCGGCCATGCGCCAGCCCGTGCCTGCCGGCGTCAAGCTGAAGGATCCGCGTAACTTTTCCATCATCGGCCAACCCGTGAAACGGCTCGACGCGGCCGCCAAGTCCACGGGAAAACAGCAGTTCGGCATCGACTTCAAGCCGCCCGGCGCGAAAGTGGCCATGGTGGCGCGCCCGCCCGTCTTTGGCGCGAAAGTGGCGAAGTTCGACGCCAGCAAGGCGAAAGCCATCAAGGGCGTGCTGGAGGTGCTGGAAGTGAAAACCGACCGTGGCGGCAGCGGCGTGGCGGTGATTGCCGACGGTTACTGGCCGGCCAGGCAGGGACGTGACGCGCTGGTGATCGAGTGGGATAGCAGCGCCGTGGAAAAGGTCAGCAGCGACCAGCAGCTGGCGGCCTTCAAGGCGCTGGCCAGAACGCCCGGTACGGTGGCGCGCGCATTCGATGTCGCCGCATTGTCCAAGGCGCCGAAAAAGATCGAAGCCGTCTACGAATTCCCTTACCTGGCACACGCGCCGATGGAGCCGCTCAACTGCGTCGTCGACCTGCAGGCCGACAAATGCACGATGTGGGTGGGCTCGCAATTCCAGACGGGCGACCAGGCGGCGATTGCCGCCACCTCCGGCCTGAAACCCGACCAGGTGACCCTGCACACGATGATGGCGGGCGGCGGCTTCGGCCGGCGCGCCGTGCCATCGTCCGATTACGTGGTCGAAGCCGTCAATGTGGCCAAGGCATACCGGGCAGCGGGCAAGAGCGGACCATTAAAGCTGATGTGGAGCCGCGAGGACGACATCAAGGGTGGCTACTACCGGCCGTCGCATGTGCACCGCGCACAGATCGGTCTCGACGCGAAGGGCAAGATCCTCGCCTGGGACCATACCATCGTCGGGCAGTCCATCATGGCCGGCACGCCGTTCGAAGCCTTCATGGTGAAAAATGGCGTCGACGGCACCATGGTCGAAGGCATGGGCGAGCCGTATACCTTGCCGATGAAATTGTCCGTGCACACGGCCAAAGCGAACGTGCCCGTGCTGTGGTGGCGCTCCGTCGGCTCGACGCATACGGCCTTTGTCATGGAAACCCTGATCGACGAAGCGGCGCATGCGGCGAAGATGGACCCCGTCGCTTACCGCAAGCAGCTGATCGATGCCAAACATACGCGCCACATCGCCGCGCTGGACCTGGCCGTGGCCAAGTCCGGCTATGGCAAGAAGAAGCTGCCGAAAGGGCAGGCCTGGGGCGTGGCCATGCATGAATCGTTCAATTCCGTGGTCGCCTACGTGGTGACGGCGTCGGTGGTCAAAGGCGCGCCCAGGCTGCACCAGGTATGGGCGGGCGTGCATTGCAACCTGGCCGTCAATCCCCTGACGATCGAGGCACAAGTGCAGGGCGCCGCGCTGATGGCGCTGGGCATGACCATTCCCGGCGCGGCCATCACGCTCAAGGATGGCGTGGTGCAGCAGCAGAACTTCGGTGACTACCCGGTGCCGCGCATGCCCGACATGCCGGTGATCGAGGTGCACCTGGTGCCGTCGGGCGACGCGCCGACGGGCATGGGCGAACCGGGCGTGCCGCCGCTGGCGCCCGCGTTTGCCAATGCGCTGTTCGCGCTGACGGGCAAGCGCCTGCGCAAGCTGCCGTTCGACCTGGCGGCCGCATGACGGTAGCCGTTTTTTGAGTACGGTCGGCATCTTGCTGGCAGCCGGAAGGGGACGCAGGTTCGACCCTTCCGGCGTGCAGAACAAATTATTGCAGCCGTTGACGGAAGGCCCGCATGCGGGCTTGCCGGTCGTGGTGGCGGCGGCCAGGAACATGCTGGCGGCCTTGCCGCGCGTGCTGGCCGTGGTGCGTGCCGACGACACGCAGGTGGCGCGCGTGCTCGGTGCGCTGGGCTGCGAGGTGCGCGTCTGCCATGATGCCGATACAGGCATGGCCGCCTCGCTGACCTGCGCCATCGACTATGTGCGCGGCGCGCCGGGCTGGCTGATCGCCCTGGGCGACATGCCTGGTGTAGAAGCGGCTACAATCGCCGCCTTGTCGCAAGCCATCGGCGATGGCGCGCGCATCGCCGTGCCCGTGTTCCAGGGACGGCGCGGCAATCCTGTCGCGTTCAGTGCCTTTCACTTGCCGCTGCTGCTGGCGCTCGATGGCGACCAGGGCGCGCGCAGCATCGTCAGCAGCCATGCCGTATGCGAAGTGACAGTGGACGACAGCGGCATCTTGCGCGATATTGATACACCTGACGATTTGTCGCCGGTGCATGGCGCGCCCGGGCGACTTTAGAACATCCATACCAGACACGAGAAAAACATGAAAAAAGCTCCAATTAAAAAAAGCATCGCCAAGGCGCCCGCCGCCGGCATCATCTACAGCATCGCCGTCCTTGATCTGGCGGGCCACATGTTCAAGGTCATCTTGACGGTCAAGTCGCCGGCCGCCATCGGCCAGGTCTTGTCCTTGCCGGCCTGGATACCGGGCAGCTACATGATCCGCGAATTTTCGCGCAATATCGTCAGCATCCGCGCCGAGTCCGAGGGCAAGGCCGTGGCGCTGAGCAAGCTGGACAAGCATTCGTGGCAAGCCGCGCCTTGCCAGGGCGCGCTGACGGTCGAATACGACGTGTACGCCTGGGATTTGTCCGTGCGCGCCGCGCACCTGGACCAGAACCATGGCTTCTTCAATGGCACCAGCGTGTTCCTGCGCGTGCTGGGCCAGGAGGCCGAGCCGCACGAGGTGCACATCGTGCAGCCGAAGGATGCGGCCTGCAAGACCTGGCGAGTCGCCACCACCCTGCCGGAACTCAAGGCGAAGCGCTATGGCTTCGGCAGCTACCAGGCGGCCAATTACGATGAGCTGATCGACCACCCGGTGGAAATGGGCGACTTCGCGCTGGCCACTTTCAAGGCGCATGGCGTGCCGCACGATATCGTCGTCACGGGCAAGGTGCCGAACCTGGACTTGCCGCGTTTGTGCCGCGACCTGAAAGCCATCTGCGAAACGCAGATCGCCTTCTTCGAGCCGAAGACGAAAAAAGCGCCGATGGACCGTTATGTGTTCATGACCATGGCCGTCGGCGATGGTTACGGCGGCCTGGAGCACCGTGCCTCGACGGCGCTGATTTGTGCCCGTGCCGATTTGCCGACGACGGCGTCGACCAGCACGGAGATCGGCGAGGGCTACCTGAAATTCCTCGGCCTGTGCAGCCACGAGTACTTCCACACCTGGAACGTCAAGCGCATCAAGCCGGCCGCTTTTGCGCCGTACAACCTGCAGGCGGAAAGCTATTCGCCGCTGCTGTGGCTATTCGAGGGCTTCACCAGCTATTACGACGACCTGATGCTGGTGCGCGCGGGCCTGATCGACGAGGCAGCCTATTTCAAATTGCTGGGCAAGACCGTCAACAGCGTCTTGCGCGGCAGCGGCCGTACCAAGCAAAGCGTGGCCGATTCCAGCTTCGACGCCTGGGGCAAGTACTACCGCCAGGATGAAAACGCGCCGAACGCCATCGTCAGCTATTACACCAAGGGTTCGCTGATCGCGCTGGCTTTCGACCTGACGATCCGCAGCAAGACGCATGGCGAGCAATCGCTGGATGACGTGATGCAGGCGCTGTGGCAGCGCTATGGCCGCGATTTCTACAAGGGGAAGGCGCGCGGCGTGACGCCGGCCGAAGTCGAGGCCCTGTTTGATGAGGTCTGCGGCACGCGCATGAAGCCGTTCTTCGAGCGCTATATTCGCGGCACGGACGATGTGCCGCTGGCACGCCTGCTGGCGCCGTTCGGCGTGAAATACAGTGACCAGCGCAGGGCGGAAAAGCCCAGCCTCGACGTCAACCTGGGCCGCGACGGTAGCGACGCCAAACTGGCGCAGGTGCACCAGGGCGGCGCCGCCCATGTGGCCGGCCTGTCGGCGGGCGACGTGCTGGTGGCCGTCGATGGCTTGCGCGTGACGGGCACCAATCTGGACACCTTGCTGGGCCGTTATTCCGTCGGCGCCAGGGTGGCCATCCACGCCTTCCGCCGCGACGAGCTGATGACGTTTGCGACCGTGCTGCAGGGCGACCGTGTTCCGGGCGTCAGTTTGACGCTGCTGCCAGCGCCAAAGAAGGCCGCGGGGCCGAAGCGTCCTAGCGCGGCGTGATGCTGCTGGTCATGCGTTAAGACAGAGAACCGGCCGTTATGGCCGGTTTTTCATTTCAAGATACCACTTCTTGAATGCCACTAATCCACCAATATTGGCGCTATGCCATCATATTTACCGTAAATGAACTAATTTTCCTTCAACTAAACTAAAATTGCCGAACTGTTTCTTTTAGATCGCGCCCAACGTGCAAACCCTCGATCCACGAACGATCATGCTGATGACGACCCTGATGTGCGGGGCGATGAGCATTGTCATGTTCTCGGTGTATCGGAGTTTCCGGCGCGAGGTGCATGGCCTGGGACATTGGGCGGCCGGTTTGCTGTTGCTGGTGTGCGCATCCCTGCTGTTCGCTACCCGCGAGGTGCTGCCGCCGGCATTGTCCATCATTGCAGCCAATGCGGCGCTGGTGGCCGGCATCGGCCTGTCGATGCTGGGCACGGAGAAATTCTATGGCCTGGCGACGAGTCGCCGCGCCTATCTGCTGATACTTGCCCTGGCCATCGCTGGCAGCAGCTGGTGGCTGCTGGTGCACCCCGACTTTTCGGCGCGCGTGGCGGTCTTCTCCCTGCTGGTCTTCCTGTTTTATGCGCGCCAGGTGCAGCTGGTATGGCGCTACGGCGAGCGCCATTTTTCGAGTTTTTTCTTTGGGGTGCTGATGCTGATGCAAGCTGTCGTGGTGCTGCTGCGCGGCGTGTCGGCGTTGCTGCATGGCGGAGCCAGCGTGAACCTGGCGGTGGCCGGCACGCCGGCCGGCATCTATCTGGCGGTCGCCAATTTCATGGCGCTGCTGCTGACGGTGGGCTTCATGACGGTGGCGACGCGCCGCCTGCAGCAGATACTGGAGCGCCGCTCGACCCACGATCCGCTGACGCAGGTGCTGAACCGGCGCGGCTTTGGCGATGCCTATGCACGCGAGATAGATAATCTGCGCCGCCGCCGTTTGCCATTGACACTGCTCAGCATCGACCTCGATTACTTTAAATCGATCAATGACCGCTACGGTCACGCGGTGGGAGACCAGGTGCTGGCGCATGTGGCCACCGTTATCAAAGGCGCCTTGCGCGAATCGGATTGCGTGGCGCGTTTCGGCGGCGAGGAGTTCGTCGTGCTGATGCCGGATATGCCTGTGCATAATGCCCTGGGCGTGGCCGAACGCATACGCGCCTTGCTGCGCGAGTCCAGTCATGCGGGACTGCCTTCGTGTACCGTCAGCATAGGCGTCGCTTGCCAGGCATCGGTGGTGGAGGGGCTGGAAGAATTGCTGTCGCGCGCCGATGCGGCCCTGTACCTGGCCAAGGAGCGGGGACGCGACCGCATCGAGCTCGATGCCGCCGCGGTTACTGCGGACCGGACAATGTCCGCAGCTGGAATCGGTACTGCTCGTTGAACAGGAAGGTTTCGGAAAAATCGAAGGTTTTGGCGCGGCGGTGCATCAGGTGTAGCGCCGGTGGAAAGAGGGTTTGCACGCGCCGCACGGCGGCCAGCGCCGCAGCCGAGGCTTCGCTGTCGCGTGAGCGGTGCACGTGCACGCTTTTCAGCTCGCCGTCGGGGCCGACGCTCAGGTCGAGCACGACGATGGCCGGCAACATGGGCGGCAGGCGCCCGCTGAATGTATATGCGCCGTTGGCCGCCATGATCTGCTGCGCCACCAGCGCCTTGTAGGCATCGATGTTGGCGGCAAGCTGTAGCGCGGCCGGCGTGCCAGGGGGCGCAGGTGCGGGCGTGCGCGCCACTGGCGAAGGTACAGTCTGGCAGGCCGACAGCAGGACAGTGGCGGCAAGGACGGTGATTGCGTGTCTCATGGCTGCCAGCCTACCATGGTTTAACTGAACAGGCGTGCCAGTTCCACGCCGGGGTCGGGTGCGCGCATGAACGCTTCGCCCACCAGGAAGCTGTGGATGTGCGCATCGCGCATGCGTTGCACGTCGGCCGTGCTGTGGATGCCCGACTCCGTGATGATCAATTTGTCTTGCGGGATGCGCGGCAAGAGATTGATGGTCGTGTCGAGCGAGGTCTCGAAGGTGCGCAGGTTGCGGTTGTTGATGCCGATCAGCGCGCTCTTGAGCTTGAGTGCCGCGTCGAGTTCGTCGCCGTCGTGGCTTTCGATCAGCACGCCCATGCCCAGTTCGTGGGCGCACGCTTCCATCTCCGCCATCAGGCCATGGTCGAGCGCCGCGACGATCAGCAGGATGCAGTCGGCGCCCATGGCGCGCGCTTCATAGATCTGGTACATGTCGACCATGAAGTCCTTGCGCAGCACGGGAATGGCGCAGGCGGCGCGCGCCTGCTGCAGGTAATCCACGCAGCCCTGGAAGAACTGTTCATCCGTCAGCACGGACAGGCAAGCCGCGCCATGCGCCGCATAGCTGGCGGCGATATCCGCCGGGCGGAAGTCGGCGCGGATCACGCCTTTTGATGGCGAGGCCTTTTTGACTTCGGCGATGATGCCGGGCTTGCCGGCGGCGATGTGCTGGCGCAGGCTCGCCTCGAAGCCGCGCAGATCGGCGCGCAGGGCGCTGTCGCTTTCCACGTCGCCGCGCAGGCTGGCCAGGCTGCGATGGGCTTTCGCCTTCGCCACTTCGTCGGCCTTCACGGCCAGGATTTTATCGAGTATGTCGGACATGATGGTCGCTATTCTAAAGTAGGGTGAGGAGCTTACGCTTGCGCCGGGGTACCAAGCTGCTGCGTCACCTGCACGAATTGTTCCAGTTTTGCCAGGGCGGCGCCCGAGCTGACGGCGGTGCGCGCACGCGCCAGACCGTCTTCGATCGAACTGGCCACGCCGGCCGCGTATAGCGCCGTGCCCGCGTTCAGGGCGACGATGTCGGCTGCCGCACCGGGTTCGCCGCGCAGCGCTTCCATCATCTTGGCCTTCGATTCGATGGAATCGGCCACCTTCAGGTTGCGGCTGGCGATCATCGACATGCCGAAATCTTCGGGATGGATTTCATATTCGCGGATTTCGCCGTTGACCAGTTCGCCCACCATGGTGGCCGCGCCCAGCGACACTTCATCCATATTGTCGCGGCCATACACGACGATGGCATGCTGCGCGCCCAGGCGCTGCAGCACGCGTACCTGGATGCCGACCAGGTCGGCGTGGAACACGCCCATCAGGATGTTCGGCGCGCCGGCCGGATTCGTCAGCGGACCGAGGATGTTGAAGATCGTGCGCACGCCCAGTTCGCGGCGCACGGGCGCCGCATGCTTCATCGCCGCATGGTGATTCGGTGCGTACATGAAGCCGATGCCCGTTTGCGCAATCGACTGGGCGATCTGCTCGGGCTGCAGGTTGATATTGACGCCCAGCGAGTCGAGCACGTCGGCGCTGCCGGACGAGGACGAGACGCTGCGCCCGCCATGCTTGGCCACGCGTGCGCCGGCTGCCGCCGCCACGAACATCGAGGCGGTGGAGATATTAAAAGTGTGCGCGCCGTCGCCGCCCGTGCCGACGATGTCGAGCAGGTTGGTGGTGTCGGCCATGGGCACCTTGGTGGAAAACTCGCGCATCACTTGCGCGGCGGCGGCGATTTCGCCGATGGTTTCCTTTTTCACGCGCAGGCCCATGGTGAGCGCCGCGATCATGGTGGGGGACATTTCGCCGGACATGATCTGGCGGAACAGGTACAGCATTTCGTCGTGAAAGATTTCGCGGTGTTCGATGCAGCGCAGCAGGGCTTCTTGTGGGGTGATCGGCATGATGCTTCCTTCTTCAATGATGGCGCAGGAGGACACTGATGGCACGCCGTGGCGTGCGCATGGAATCAGCGCTCGAGGAAATTCTTCAGCAGGGCGTGGCCGTGCTCCGAGAGGATCGATTCGGGGTGGAATTGCACGCCCTCGATATCGTATTCCCGGTGGCGCACGCCCATGATTTCGCCATCGTCCGTCCACGCCGTCACTTCCAGGCAGGAAGGCAGCGAGGCGCGTTCGATCGCCAAAGAGTGGTAGCGGATCACTGTGAAGGGGCTGGGCAAGCCTTTGAAGACGCCCACGCCGGTATGCGCGATGAGGGAAGTCTTGCCATGCATGACCTGCTTGGCGCGGATGACCTTGCCGCCAAACGCTTCGCCGATGGCCTGGTGGCCCAGGCAGACGCCGAGTATCGGCTTTTTGCCGGCGAAGTGCTTGAGCACTTCCACCGAAATGCCCGCCTGTGCCGGCGCTTTCGGGCCGGGCGAGATGCAGATGCGGTCCGGGTTCAGCGCTTCGATCTGCTCGATCGTGATTTCATCGTTGCGGTAGACCCGCACGTCTTCACCCAGTTCGCCGAAATACTGCACGATGTTGTAGGTGAAGGAGTCGTAGTTGTCGATCATTAGCAGCATCTTAAAACTCCCCATCCAGGCCATCTTGCACTTGTTCGGCGGCGCGCAATACGGCGCGCGCCTTGTTTTCGGTTTCCTGCCATTCCATTTCGGGGATCGAGTCGGCCACGATGCCGGCTGCGGCCTGCACATACAGCATGCCATCCTTGATCACGCCCGTGCGAATCGCAATTGCCACGTCCATTTCGCCGCCAAACGACAGGTAGCCGCAGGCGCCGCCGTAGATGCCGCGCTTGGTGATTTCGAGTTCGTCGATCACTTCCATGGCGCGCACTTTCGGCGCGCCCGTGAGGGTGCCGGCGGGGAAGGTGGCGCGTAGCACGTCCAGGTTCGACAGGCCGTCTTTCAGCGTGCCTTCCACGTTCGAGACGATGTGCTGCACGTGCGAGTATTTTTCGATGACCATGCGGTCGGTGACTTGCACGCTGCCCGTTTCGGCGATGCGGCCGATGTCGTTGCGCGCCAGGTCGATCAGCATCACGTGTTCGGCGATCTCTTTCGGGTCGGCCAGCAGTTCGGCCGACAGTTCGGCGTCGCGCTCTGGCGTGGCGCCGCGCGGACGGGTGCCGGCGATGGGGCGCAAGGTGACTTTCTTGCCGCCGTCCGCCCTCGTCTCGTTGCGCACCAAAATCTCGGGCGAGGCGCCGATGATCTGCATGTCGCCGAAATTATAGAAGTACATATACGGCGACGGATTGAGCGAACGCAGGGCGCGGTACAGGGTCAGCGGCGAATCGACATAGGGTTTACGGATGCGCTGGCCGATCTGCACCTGCATCAGGTCGCCCGCCATCACGTACTCATGCGCCTTGGCGACGGCCTTCAGGTAGTCTTCCTTGGAGAAGTCGCGGATAGTTTCCGTGCGTACGGAGGCGCTGGTCACGGGCGCATCGACGCCGCGGCGCAGCATCATGCGCAAGTCTTTCAGGCGCTGGCGCGCTTTGCTGAACGGCTCGGGCTGCGTGGTGTCGGCGTAGACGATCAGGTACAGCTTGCCGGACAGGTTGTCGATGACGGCCAGTTCTTCCGTCACCATCAACTGGATGTCGGGCAGGTTCAAGTCGTCCTTCGGCGCGCCGCCGGCCAGCTTTTTCTCGATGTGGCGCACGGTGTCGTAGCCGAAGTAGCCGGCCAGGCCGCCGCAGAAGCGCGGCATGCCGGGGCGCAGGGCCACTTTGAAGCGCGATTGGTACTGTTCGATGAAGTCGAGCGGATTGCCTTCGTGCTCTTCGATCACTGCGCCGTTCTTGACGATTTCCGTGCGGTTGCCATGGCTGCGCAACACCGTGGTGGCGGGCAAGCCGATGAAGGAATAGCGGCCGAAGCGTTCGCCGCCGACGACCGATTCGAGCAGAAAGGTGTTTTTGCCGCCTTGCTGGGTTTGCGCCAGTTTCAGGTACAGCGTGAGCGGGGTTTCCAGGTCGGCAAAAGCTTCCGCGATCAGGGGGATGCGGTTGTAGCCTTGCTGGGCCAGCGATTTGAATTCGAGTTCAGTCATGTTTCTCTCCATGCCGCCAGGGTACGCGTGTGCGTCGTGCTGTCAAAGCACAGATCCTGCGGTGGGTTATCAAAAAACCTGCCGGCGCATACAACACGCCAATGCGCGCTTGCCGCCGACAGCAATCTTACACGGCTCGGCCTTTAGGCCTGCCAGGATTGCCAGCGTCGCCAAAGCCAGGCCTCAATCGAGCCGGTTTGGGTGACATTGTGTTTTTTGATGAGAAACGTGTTCACGATGTGGTGTGGGTCAGTATGCTGGTCTGTTATGCATGCTTATAAAATGCGCCGCTTCGAGCAGCGTATTTACTATACCATCGGAATCGGTGTCGTGTATAGAGTGTCCGTGGTTGTAACCATACGGTACGGTCAAGACGGGGCAAGCCGCAGCCCGTGCCGCTTGCGCGTCATTCGAGGAGTCGCCGATGGCCACCACTTTGGCGGGCGCCAGGTCGAAGTCCGCACACACTTGCAGCAGCGGCATGGGATGCGGTTTTTTCTGCGGCAGCGAATCGCCGCCGTAGACGATCTCGAAATAGCCATCGAGTTTTTTCTGTTTCAGCAGGGGCAGGGCGAAGGCGATCGGCTTGTTGGTGACGCAGGCCAGGCGCAGGCCCGCCGCCTTCATCGCCGCCAGCCCTGCTTCCACGTCAGGATACAGGGTGCTGTACTGGCCGTTGACGGCCAGGTAATGACGCTGGTAGGCGTCCATGGCGTGCTCGAAACGCTGTTCCACGCCGGCCGCGTCGAAGTCCAGGGCCAGCACGGTGCGGATCAGGTTTTCCGAACCCTTGCCCACCATCAGCTTGATGGCGTCGGCGCTGATGGGCGCCAGATCCAGTTCGGCGCGCATGCCATTGATGGCGACATGAAAATCGGGCACGGTGTCGAGCATCGTGCCATCGAGGTCGATGATGGCGGCGCGCACGCCGGCCAGTACGTGGTCTTTCAGCGTGCCCGGCTGCATCAGTTGCCCACCGTTTTGGCTAACTCGGCGCGCATGGCGTCGATGACTGCCTTGTAATCCGGCTTGCCGAAGATGGCCGAGCCGGCGACGAAGGTGTCGGCGCCGGCGGCAGCGGCGGCGGCGATGTTGTCGATCTTGATGCCGCCATCGACTTCCAGCATGATGTCACGGCCCGATTCATCGATCATGCGGCGTGCTTCGGCGATTTTTTTCAGCGCTTGCGGAATGAAGGACTGGCCGCCGAAGCCCGGGTTGACCGACATGATCAGGATGATGTCGATCTTGTCCATCACGTGTTCCAGGTAGTGCAGCGGCGTGCCCGGGTTGAACACCAGGCCCGATTTGCAGCCATTGTCGCGGATCAGCTGCAAGGAACGGTCAAGGTGATCCGACGCTTCCGGGTGGAAGGTGATGATGTTCGCGCCAGCCTTGGCGAAATCCGGGATAATGCGATCGACAGGCTTGACCATCAGATGCACATCGATGGGTACTTGCACGTGCGGGCGAATCGCTTCGCACACCAGCGGGCCGATGGTCAGGTTCGGCACATAATGGTTATCCATCACGTCGAAGTGGATGATGTCGGCGCCGGCGGTAACGACGTTGCGCACTTCCTCGCCCAGGCGGGCAAAGTCGGCGGACAGGATGCTGGGAGCGATACGGAATGTTGTCATGGTGGCTAAAGGCTCAGAGTAGAAAATGCGAAGATGCGCTATTTTACGCTTGACGCCGTTACCATGCCTTACTGGAACGCAGAATACACGGCGCGCGATGGCCATTGCGGCGCGCGCGACACACAATATACGACTGACAATGTCTGAATAGGAATGACGATGGCGACTTATGAATTTACGGTGACGGTCAAGACACAATATCTGCCCGAGCAATCGGCCCCCGACCAGGGACGCCACGTGTTCAGCTACACGATTCGCGTCGTCAATACGGGCACGGCTGGCGCGCAACTGATTTCGCGCCACTGGGTCATCACGGATGCGAACAACAAGGTGGAAGAGGTGCGCGGCCTGGGCGCCGTCGGCCACCAGCCGCTGCTGCAGCCGGGCGAGCAGTTCGAATACACGAGCGGCACCATGCTGGGCACGCCGCAAGGTTCGATGCACGGTGAATACTTCTGCGTGGCCGAGGATGGCCATCAGTTCGAAGCTTTGATTCCCGAGTTCGTGCTGTCGGTGCCGCGTACCCTGCATTAAGGAAACGCCGGGGGCTTGCGCCCCTATTTCAGTTTTTCGGTGGCGTCCTGTTCTTCACTGAGCTGCTTGCGCGCCGGTGGCGCGGGTTTTTTACCCGAATACATGGTCCACCAGACTATAAATGCCAGCAAGAAGAACGCTACCAGCGCCTCTATCATCAAGATCCACATACGCACCCCTATGTTATTTACCCGCAGCTTAGTATTTACCCGCCGTCTGTTGACACGCGGTAGTCTACCCGTTTCAGTCGGCGCCGTCGCGCTTGCGCTGTCCGCCTGTACCACGCCGCCGGCAGAGCCGGTCACTGCGACTGGCAAGGCGCCAGCGATTGCCCCGACCGTCGTCAGGCCGGTGCCGGCCAAACCGGCCGAGGCCAAGGATGCCAAGGACACGCTGGATGCGGCGGCGGCCCCCACCTTCGTGCCCGCCAAATTTGCCGCCTTGCCAGGCTGGGCACGCGACGACATGCGCGCCGCCTGGCCCGCGTTCATGGCGTCATGCGGCGTGCTGGTGAAACGCCCGGACTGGAAGGAGTCGTGCACGATTGCGCGCCAGGTGAATGCCGATAGCGACAAGGCCATCCGCCTGTTCTTCGAGACCTTCTTTGTGCCCAATCAGGTTGTCACCGCCGATGGCGCCAATACCGGCCTGGTGACGGGCTACTACGAGCCGCTGCTGCATGGCGCGCGCAAGCGCGGTGGTCCCTACCAGACGCCGCTGTACAAGGTGCCGGACGACCTGGTCTCGGTCGACCTGGCTGGCGTGTATCCGGAATTGAAGAACATGCGTTTACGGGGCAAGCTGGTGGGCAAGAAAGTGATCCCGTACGCGACCCGCGCCGACATCGAGCGCGCCACGTCCGTCACGGGCAAGGAATTGCTGTGGGTGGATGACGAAGTCGAGGCGTTCTTCCTGCAGGTGCAGGGTTCCGGGCGCGTGCAACTGACCGATACGCAGGAAACCGTGCGCGTGGCATACGCGGACCAGAATGGCCACCCGTACAAATCGATCGGCCGCTACCTGGTCGACAAGGGCGAGCTGACGCTGAGCCAGGCGTCAGCGCAGGGCATCAAGGCGTGGATCGCCGGCCACCCCACGCGCAAGGATGAATTATTCAACGCCAATCCGAGCTATGTCTTCTTCAAGGAGGAGCGCCTGCCCGATCCGAAAGTGGGGCCGAAGGGGGCGCTGGGCGTGCCGCTGACGCCGCAGCGCTCGGTGGCCATCGATTCGCGCTTCCTGCCGCTGGGTGCGCCCGTGTTCCTGTCCACCACGCAAGCCAATAGCGAAATTCCCATGCAGCGCCTGGTGATGGCGCAGGATACGGGCGGCGCCATTCGCGGGCCGATCCGGGTCGATTACTTCTTTGGTTTCGGTGCGGAAGCGGCGGAGAATGCGGGCCGCATGAAGCAGAGCGGCGCCGTGTGGGTGTTGTTGCCGAAGCAGGCGCCGGCGCGCTGAGTTTCTCGCGGCGCCGGGCGGGGATTGCGCTAGCGCAAGGTTAGCGCAGGACCATGACTGGCAGCTGGGTATGCGCCAGCACTTTTTGCGTTTCGCTGCCCACGAACAGCTTGTTCAAGCCTTTGCGGCCATGCGAGGCCATCAGGATGATGTCGCAATGATAGGTTTGCGCCGCATTGACGATTTCCTCGTGCGGGCTGGGCGAGACGACGACCACGCCTTCGAAGGGCACGCCGACAGCGCGCGCCGCTTCGCCGATCTTGTCGACGGCGCGTTGTGATGCTTCCTGCATTTGTTGCTCGTACAAACCGGCGTCGAGCACGATGCCGCCATCGGCCATCGGCGAGAACGGGAAGGGCTGTACCACACTGATGCTAACCAGCTTGGCCTTGTTCAATTGAGCGAAGGCGAGGGCCGTCTCGGCCGCTTTGTCGGACAGCGGCGAGCCGTCGGTGGGAAATAAGATGGTGTTAAACATGACGTGCTCCTAGAGTGATGTAAGACAGCTTATGGATTTACCTCAATTAAAACCTTGATGTAAATCAAAACTCACAGGCTTTGGCATGAATAGTGTCGCCAAGGCAATCTTTCAGCAGTGTATGCCCGTTCATTGTTTCAGGTGCGCACGCTACGCAGCGGCGTGCCCCACACCATGGCGATCGTCAGTGCGATGCTGCCTGCCGCGATGCAGGCCAGGCCATTGCGCACGCCAAAGTGTTCCGCTGCCCAGCCGGCGGCCAGCGCGCCCAGCGGCGCAGTTGCCACCGTCAGGAAGCGCATGGTCGAGGTCATGCGGCCCAGCATGGGGTCGGGTGTGACTTTCTGGCGCAAGCCCAGGTAGGGAATAAAGAACAGCATCACGCCGCAGTCAAAAAAGAACATCAGTACGGCATACGCCACAGCGCTGGCGGCCGCGCTGCCGAACAAGGCGGCGGGGATGGTGGGCGTCAGGGCAAAGCACACGGAGGTGGACGCCAGTCCGATCAGGATGGTGCGGCCGGCGCCATAGCGGCGCGTCAGCGGCTTGACGATGAAGGCGCTCAGCAGCACGCCGGCGCCGCCGAGCATCTGCGTCATGCCCAGCACGCCAGGGCTCATGCCCAGGTCGCGCGTGGCGAACAGCACCGTCAAGGCCATGCTGGCGTAAAACAGGAAGTGCCAGATGCCGGCGCCCCAGGCCAGCGCACGCAGCAGCGGTTCGCGCCAGACAAACAGCAAGCCGTCGGCGATGTCGCGCAGGGCGTGCTTGTCTGACGGAGCCGGGCGTGGATCGCGCACGCTCATGGCGCGCAAATTGATGACCGACACCAGATAACCGCACGCCGTGCACAGGATGGCGACGGGCGCCGACAGCACTTGCACCAGCACGCCGGCCAGGCCGGGGCCGATCAGGCGCGAAGCCGATTCGGTGGCGGCAAACTTTGATTGCGCATCGATCAAGCCGTCGCGGCCTACCAGGAAGGTCAGGAAAACCTGTTCGGCGCCGCCACCGACGACGAAGCCCGTGCCGATAATGAATCCCACTATATATAACCATGGCATCGACAGCACGCCGCACCAGTAGGCCACGGCCACGCTGGCCAGCGCCATGCCCGACATGGTTTCGCTGAACAGCATGATCGGGTGCTTGCTGCGCCGGTCCAGCAGCACGCCGACGGGCAAGCCGAAGAGGGCAAACGGCAGCGCCTGCAGGGCGACGAGCATCCCCATCTGTTCCGGCGTCGCCTGTAATAACAATACCGCGCACAGGGGCAGGGCCAGCGAGGTGATCTGGGCGCCGAAGCAATTGAGGCCGTTGCTGAACCACAGGCGGCGAAAATTGACGCTGGCGGCGCTGCCGTCGCCGCGCAGGTGGCGGGCGCAATACTGGAAGAAGGAAGAGAAAATACGCTGCTCGATAAAGGTGATCGGGCTCACAATAATAGCAGCGCACCTGCCGCACCGCCGCCGTTAGCCGCTACAATCGTCACACCGTTCATCGAGAGGAGACACTATGCAATACGAAGACCTGATCATCGACATCCAGGACAAAGTGGCGGTCATCCGCCTGAACCGTCCGAAGGCGCTTAACGCTTTGAACGACAACATGATGAATGAGCTGGGCGACGCCCTGCTCAAATTCGACGCGGACGAGAATATTGGCTGCATCGTACTCACGGGCAGCGAAAAAGCATTTGCCGCCGGCGCCGATATCGCCGCCATGGCCGATTACACCTACCCGGACACCTTTACCCAGGGCTACATCAGCCGCAACTGGGAGCATATTCTGCGCGTGCGCAAACCGGTGGTGGGCGCCGTCGCGGGTTACGCACTCGGCGGCGGCTGCGAACTGGCCATGATGTGCGATTTTCTGATCGCTGCCGACAGCGCCAAATTCGGCCAGCCGGAAATCAAGGTTGGCGTTACGCCGGGCGCGGGTGGCACGCAGCGCTTGCCGCGCGCCATCGGCAAGGCCAAGGCCATGGACTTGCTGCTGACGGCGCGTACCATCGACGCGGCCGAGGCGGAACGCATCGGCCTGGTGTCGCGCGTGGTGCCGGCCGACAAATTAATGGAAGAAGCCCTGGCTGCCGCCAAGACCATCGCCGCCATGCCGACCTCGGTTGCCATGATGATCAAGGATTGCGTCAACCGCGCCTTTGAAACCACCCTGACCGATGGTGTCGCCTACGAGCGCCGTTTGTTCCAGGCTGCCTTCGGCACGCCTGCACAAAAAGAAGGCATGCACGCTTTCCTTGAAAAGCGCTTGCCAAAGTTCGACGGTCTTTGATATGATTCGCCTCCCCGATGAGACGCACTAGTTTGCGGCACAAAAGGGACAGCCTTCAGGGGCTGGGTAGTAAAAAAGAAGGTTGACGAAATGCTGAAAAAGCTTCATACTCTTCCTTCTTCGCAGCTGACAAACACAACGCTTTGTCGATAGCGCGAAAGCAGTATCGAATACCGTTCTTTAACAATTAACAGTCGATAAGTGTGGGCATTTGATGTAAGTGCAGCGTCAATCTTCGGATTGGCGTCTAACTTAAAATATCAAATGTTCACAAGAAATAATGAAATAGGATACTTCTTCGG
>Ga0209913_1000055_pt1 | contig 147309 bp, 114 predicted proteins | sample PersoiDNA2013203_FD_185805 | JGI IMG/M metagenome (GOLD analysis project Ga0209913, IMG submission 185805) | Permafrost soil microbial communities from the Arctic, to analyse light accelerated degradation of dissolved organic matter (DOM) -... | ecosystem: Environmental > Terrestrial > Soil >...
GACGTAGCTGCATTCGTCAACGTATTACCCATGGTGATGGTGGCTGACGTCGGTGTCGTAAAACTCAGCGTACCAACCGGTAAAGCATTGACTGTCAACGAGTACGTTTGCGTTGCTTGTGCATTCACACCATTGACGGCTGCTTGCGTCGCAGTAATCGTTGCCGTTCCCGCTGATACGGATGTCACCACACCAGATGCGGATACGGTCGCCACTGCGGTGTTGGAGCTGCTGTAGGTAATTGCACCATAACTACCACCACTTAGTGTCGACGTAGCTGCATTCGTCAACGTATTACCCATGGTGATGGTGGCTGACGTCGGTGTCGTAAAACGCAGCGTACCAACCGGTAAAGCATTGACTGTCAACGAGTACGTTTGCGTTGCTTGTGCATTCATACCATTGACGGCTGCTTGCATCGCAGTAATCGTTGCCGTTCCCGCTGATACGGATGTCACCACACCAGATGCGGATACGGTCGCCACTGCGGTGTTGGAGCTGCTGTAGGTAATTGCACCATAACTACCACCACTTAGTGTCGACGTAGCTGCATTCGTCAACGTATTACCCATCATTACCGAGACTGCGATTGGTGTGGTAAAGGTAATTACGCCAACAGGGACATAAATAAATAAATCATTAGCGCTAGTGCTGCTGGTTCCACCTACGGTCACAACCCTTACATCCACCGTTCCGCTTCCAGCCGGTGCTGTCGCAGTAATTTGAGTTGCGCTATTCACCGTGTAACTGCTGGCGTTTGTCACACCAAATTTAACTGCCGATGCGCCAGTAAAATTGGTACCGGTAATGACCACACTAGTACCTCCTGCAGAAGCACCAGAAGTTGGTGAAAGGCTAGTCACAGCTGGCGCTACTACGTACGTGAACTGATCGCTGCCGCTGGTCGCACTGGTACCGCCCGTTGTGATCACCGTCACATCCACCGTTCCGCTTCCAGCCGGTGCTGTCGCAGTAATTTGAGTTGCGCTATTCACCGTGTAACTGCTGGCGTTTGTCACACCAAATTTAACTGCCGATGCGCCAGTAAAATTGGTACCGGTAATGACCACACTAGTACCTCCTGCAGAAGCACCAGAAGTTGGTGAAAGGCTAGTCACAGCTGGCGCTACTACGTACGTGAACTGATCGCTGCCGCTGGTCGCACTGGTGCCGCCGGGCGTGACCACCGTAATGTCAATAATCCCGGCTGAATTGATCGGCGAAGTCACTGTAATCTGTGTGGCGCTATTCACTACCAGCGAAGTACCGGCTGGGACACCGAAGTTGGCTGCGGTGGCACCGGTAAAATTAGTGCCGGTAATAACCACGCTGGTTCCTCCGCCGACTGGACCGCTGCTGGTCGCCAGACTAGTCACGGTCGGTGCTGCAACATAAGCAAAATGATCTCCGGCACCAGTTGCGCTAGTGCCACCAGGCGTAATGACAGTGACATCTATCGTGCCTGCTGCATGAGCCGGTGAGTTGACTGTAATTTGTGTAGTGCTGTTGACCACGACCGAGGTACCGGCGGTGCCACCGAAGTTAACGCCAGTTGCACCACTGAAATTGGTGCCGGTAATAATCACGCTTGTCGCGCCGCCAGTCGGACCTGACGTTGTGGCCAGACTGGTCACGGTCGGTGCCGAAACGTAGGTAAAATGATCCCCAGCACCAGTTGCGCTGGTGCCACCAGTTGTCACCACGGTGATATCGATGGTGCCCGCCGCATGAGCCGGTGCCGTAGCCGTGATTTGCATCGCACTGTTGACAGTAAAGCTGCTGGCAGCCGTGCCGCCGAAATTGACCGCTGTTGCACCAGTAAAATTTGTACCGGTAATGACCACGCTAGTTGTGCCGCCAGTTGGGCCAGATGTCGTGGCCAAACTGGTTACGGTTGGTGCAGCCACAAAGACATAATGGTCGCTCGCACCCGCAGCACTGGTATACGGCGGCGACACCACGATAATATCCACCGTGCCAGCACTGTGTGCTGGGGCTACGGCTGTAATTTGCGTACTGCTGTTTACTGTGTAGCTGGTCGCGTTGGTGCCACCAAATGTCACTGACGTAGCACCGGAAAAACCTGTACCAGTAATCACCACACTATTGCCGCTAGTAATCGGTCCACTGCCAGGTGCCACTCCGTTGACAGATAGTCCTGTCACCGTTACCGTCGCAGTGCGCGCGACACAGGTGGCGCCATTGGTGGTCGTATAAAAAGTCAAAATATCGGTGCCGACAAAATTGTTTGGGGGTGTGTATTGAATGGTATCCGGACTGCCGCCATCCATATACGCGGTACCACCCTGGGAAGTCGTAGTGGGACCCGTATCACACACCGTGTCGTTATAAATTCCGAAAGTACCGTTGTTGTCGCAAGAATAATCAGCGCCACCAACATTAGTTTGTAAAGTATAGGTATGTGCCGTATTGACCGTGGTAGAAAACGTTGGCGCACATGACGTCGCCGAAGCGGAATCAGCGAAGAACAACTGTGCGCATAGAAGTAAAAATAGCCATGACAAACGTTTCGAGAATTGCGCCATGCCCCCGCTTACAGGGGAAGCAAGCAACAACCCCTCTATACTCGACGCCGACCGCGCGCAGCAAAAAAAGGCCAATATCTTGCTCAACCGGTGAGTGGAAAAAAATGGCGTTTTTTGTGGCGTTTGCATGGTATTTCCTATTGTTTTTTAATGGCACCATGTTATTTACTCCAAAGGAAGGCTCCACTGGCTTCTCTACTGAAAAGGCAGCAAACATGTGCAAAAAATGTGCGGTAACAAAATTCATAATCAGTGGCGTGCGTACTACTGACCTTACTTCAAAGGCAAGATGCGAATAATTTTTTGAGACAGATCGAATGAAAAAATACGAATTCAAGTTTGAATAGGTGTATTTGTAATAACCATTACTGCTATTCCGGTTCCAATGCAACATATTAAAGTTATAAGTGTGCTTGTGCTTGTGCTTCTGATGCAATAATTAGAAAAAAGGCAAAAAAAATTCACTTGTCTTATTTTTGCACACAAGAAATGATACATTTTTAATATTAACAAACGATATTAAATCGAAAACGTTTATATACGGAGGGAATGTGGCGTTTTTAAATTTATTGACAACGATACTCTTTTTAAGGAAACACTTATGGACCCGTTTATAGGTGAAATAAAGATCTGTGCATTCAACTTTGCTCCCCAAGGGTGGGCTTTGTGTGATGGTTCAATTTTACCAATCCAATAAAATCAAACGCTATACACATTGCTCAACACTCAATACGGCGGTAATGGCACGACGAATTTTGCCTTACCCGATATGCGCGACCGCACCGCAGTTCATCACAGCAACATCAATGCAACAGGCTTCACGCAGGAATTTCATGGCGGCCTGGAAAATGTGCAACTGACGGCGGCCACCATTCGAGCGCATAGCAATACCTTGCAAGTATCTACCGCACCCGCTATATGAACGCCTCCCGTTTGCAAAGGTATTTTTGTATTTTGACGAGCAAGATGGGCTGCATTTCTATATCCGGCCTTATTGCAGCCTGATAGGCTGCTGGCCCCGATGAAATCCGCTGACTCACACCTCATTCTTCAAACGAGCTAAAATCTCTCTAAATGATCCAGGTTTAGTGAGTCCCGGTCCGACCTGTTGTGTCATCACACTTAAGTTATCTACGCAACCTTTTGACGAGTCATCCTGTGAAAAATTTCATTACTATGCGACATCATACCAAATCGATCAAACTGGCTTGATACTTATGTAGTCCTTTTGATACTGGCTATCATGGACTAATGCCGCACAAATCGTTCTGGCCATTTTGTTCGCTAACGCCACCGTCACCACGTTTGTTGGTCGCCGTTTTTGGATCTGTTCAATCCAAGCTCCCAGCTCTTTGGCATGTACTAATACGCTGCGAGCACCGTGAATCAACAATGTTCGTAATAGGTGTCGCCGCGCTTACTGATGCCTAATAACTTCACCTTGCCACCACTACCAACTTGCCCTGGCACCAGTCCGAGCCATGCTGCAAACTCACGTCCTGATTTGAATGTTTTCGCATCGCCCATCGTTGCTACTGCTGCCATCGCTGTTAGCAAACCAACGCCGGGAATCGCAGCAATCGTTTGACATGCTTTGTCCTGCTTCATCCATGCATGCAATCGCCGTTCAATTTCACCAATTTCTTTGTCTAAACTACTTAAACGAGTCCATTGCTCACGCAACGTATCGATCAGCACCGCTGGCAAACGTTCGGCTAAGTTTGCCAGCACGCTTGGTATGGCCTTATCCAAGGCGGCTCGACTTTTATTCATCACTTCACCATATTCAGTCAATAAGCCGCGCAAACAGTTCGTTTGCATCGTGCGAAACTTCACCAACTGCTGGCGCATCCGATGTAACGCCAATACTGCTTGTTGCGCTTCAGTCTTCACCGCCACTGTTTTGCCAGACTGCTGTACTGCAACCCAAATCGCGCGTGCATCTGCCACATCATTTTTATTGCCTGTCACAAAAGCTTTGACATATTTCCCTTGCATTAGCTTTACTTGGTGCCCAATCTCAATCAATCGACGAGCCCAGTGCTGTGCCCCACCACAGGCTTCCATACCGATCAAACACGGCCCACGATTGGCAAACTGCTCCAGAAACACAGCGCGCTTGACTTGTTTGCTAATGATTTCACCGGTTTCAGCATCGACCCAGTGCAACTGAAAAACTGACTTTGCAATATCCGCACCAACTGTTGTATATTTCATGACGACCCCTCCTGTTTGCCTGTGAAGATCTCATGATCCTCCATTTTTGGCACTTTGATGCCGTCGGCCTGTGAGGGGGCTCCTGTTTCTTTCCACTCACAGACTTAGGTGGGAGGCGTTCATTTCATTCTTCGACATGTCGCAGACTCAGCGGATAGGCAGCGTACCAGCGCACGCAGGTCAGCATCACTTCGAGCGGATAATGCATTCGCTTGATGACCTTACGTAGCGCGTCTTTCATTGCATTAATCAGAAATTTGGTTGGACCGGTAGTCTAACAGCGACGGCTTAGTGCGACAGAACCAAAATCGGTGACACTTTTACCTCGCGCTACGAATGGATCGACATTTATTTAACAAAAAAAAACTAATTATTTTTTCCATATAAGTTAGCTTTACGCAAACTCAAAAGGGCCAGAAATGCAGCAATTACCAATAAAACAGCACTCAACATAAAGGTACTTTGGTATCCGCTCAGATCAAACAAGATGCCGCCCAAGATGGACCCAAGTGCAATAGCGAGTTGAATGACCGCAACCATCAATCCGCCGCCTACTTCGGCACTGTCGGGAATTGTATTGGTCAGCCACATCCACCAAACTACGGGCGCAGCAGTAGCAACAAAACCCCACAGACCAAGTAAGACCATCACCGGGATTAGCGCATCACTAAATGTAATCAGTAATAACGCGATAATCGAAAGCAAAAATGGAATAGCTATTAAGGTTTGATATACGCCGATTTTTTGCACTATCGAACCAACCAGAGACGCACCAACAAAACCCGCGAGGCCGATGGTCAAGAGTGCGATAGATAGCATGGTGCTACTGATATGCGTAGCTGCTTCCAAATACGGCCGCACGTAAGTATAAAGCGCAAACTGCCCCATAAAAAATATGCCAACCGCTGACATGCCGAGTGTAACTAATTGATTTTTAAAGAGCTTGAATGGATTGGTAACTGTCTGCGTATGCGCCTCAGGATGCAAATCTGGTAAGCTACGCCATTGCCATATAAGTGCAATAAGTGATACAGGTATCAAACAAAAAAATGCGCCGCGCCAGCCAAGTAGTGAGCCGATATAGCTACCCAAGGGAGCGGCGACAACTATTGCTAGCGCATTGCCGCCATTAAAGATTGCCAAAGCGCGTGGCAATTGATCCTTTGGTACTAGCCGAATCGCCGTTGCCGCAGACATTGACCAAAAACCACCTATCGCAACACCCAAAAAAGCTCGGCCAGTCATGTATGTTACGTAGTTGGGTGACAATGCGATGATTAGCGCCGAGAGCAGCATTAATGAGGTCATCGTCAGTAAGGGTATTTTTCGGTTTATTCCACCTGCCAATGCAGAAATGGATAGGCTGGTTAATACTCCGAACATGCCAGATATCGCGATTCCTTGCCCCGCTAAACCTTCGCTAATCGATAGATCTGCAGCAAGCGGAGTGAGTAAACCAACGGGCATGAATTCAGATGAAACCAAGGAAAAAATGCACAGAGTCATCGCAAACACTCCACCCCAGAACGCCGGTTGTTCAAGATTGAGAGCCCGTTCATAAATGATGTTGCTCGCTTGATTTGGTGTGTCACAGACTTGAATACTCATGAATTACCTATTTGTTGATAGTTAAAAAATATGGCTATTGCTAGTAAACGCTTATGTGGGCTTTTAGTGGTGTGATGTGTTCTAAAATTTCTATCCCTGAATCAATCCTGCCCAGCTTTACTAACCCTTTGGCGTAAACGTTATTGTCTATAAAAATTGCCAGATTTCCCCAGGGAGCGTAGTAGGTGATGTCACCAGCCTCTGGCGTCATACCAGCAGGTGCATCGGTCGTACGCAACTTCTTCGGGAGATCAGAGATACGCTCGATACTGGCATAGTCCGTCAACGTAAGAGTAAGCGGCAGCAGTGCTGCAAATTCATGTGCAACGGTTGTGTCGTCGAGCGTACCAAGCACGCTTTGACCGTCTACTTCTATTCGGATGTTCACAGTAAAATCCTTCGATGATGTTGCCAAAGCCTATTTCAAATTGATTCTGTAAAACTGCTCAAATTTGTCAAACGGGATTTTTTTCGCTTGGTTGTCATACAAATCCACATGATTAGCATTAGGCACAATGACGAGTTCTTTGTTTTTGCTACCTATCGCTTTGAAAGCATCCTCAGAAAAATAGCGCGAGTGGGCATTTTCACCGGCGACCACTAACGTAGGAATACTTATTTCGCTTGCGTAACTTAATAGCGGCATATTCATGAAGGACAGAGGCATAGTCGTATTCCATGCGCTCGTAGAATTAATGGAGCGTTCATGATAACCACGCGGCAAGCGGTAGTAATCGAAAAACTCTTTCAATACAGGATGGGGATTTTCTGGCAGCGTTTCTGGTAAGCCGCGGTCAAATGCCGTAACGTGACCTTCTTGATCAACATAAATGTCATGGTTCGATCGGGAAAACGTACCACTCTCCACGTCTTTCCAACGCTTTTCGTTGAGGTATTTCATCACGGCACGACGATCAGCCATAGAGTAGCGGTCTTTCCCATCACCCAAACCATGCCCCATAGCGCGGCTCATGTCATACATCACGCTAGTAGCAACCGCTTTTACACGGGTATCTGCTGCCGCTGCATTAAGTGCCATACCGCCCCAACCGCATACGCCGAGCAAACCTATACGATTTCGGTCGATTTCTTTTTGCGTGCCAAGAAAGTCCACTGCCGCACTAAAGTCTTCGGTATTGATTTCCGGGGAGGCTAAATTGCGCGGTTCGCCACCACTCTCACCGGTGTAAGAGGGGTCAAACGCCAAAGTCATGAAACCGCGTTCGGCTAATGTTTGTGCATACAAGCCACTAGACTGCTCTTTGACGGCACCAAACGGGCCGCCTACAGCAATCGCTGCCAGATTATGGTCACCATGGTTTTTCGGGATATACAAATCACCAACTAATGTAATGCCATAACGATTTTTAAAAGTTACTTTGCGGTGTTCAACTTTGCTACTTTGGGCAAAGGTTTTATCCCATTTTTCTACAGTGCTCACTGCGTCGTTAGGATTGGTATTTTGTGCAAAGGTCATAGCGGAAACTCCAGTTAAAGTCGCGCTCAAAAGCAGGTTTGAGCCGATAGTTTTAAGGTTTTTTGAGAGGAAATTCATAATTGCACTCCTGTTTGGGCAAACTTTAGATTCTGCGATTGCTGTTTACTTACGCATGACTTGCATTCTAATTAGATCTAAATATGATTAATAGATAGGTAAAATCGATAAGATTAATGCTGTAGTGTTATAAGTATTTGCAAGACACTGCTTTTCACGCATATACTGAGTTTTTACATTTGCGGGCCGCATTGACATGGCACCTCGGGAAAACTACAACGATTTATACGTCTTTATGTTAGTTGCTCGTGAAGGCAGCTTTACTAAGGCGGCCGCCAAGCTTGGAGTAGCGCAGTCGGGTATCAGCCGAACATTAAGCGAGCTCGAAACTCGCTTTGGAGTACAACTTTTAACGCGAACCACCCGCAAGCTATCTCTGACCAAGGCAGGCGAGCAGCTTTACCATACCGCCCTAACTAGCTTTCAAACATTGGACTCTGGCGTATCCATGCTTGCGCATTTCAGAGATACCCCTTCCGGCACTGTAAGGATTAACGCAAGTCAGCATGCAATTGATAAAGTGTTGTTGCCGAAACTAAAGGTTTTCAAACAGCGCTATCTGGATATTCGATTGGAGCTAATTAGTGAGAGTCGTTTTGTAGACATCATTGATGAACGGTTCGACGCAGGCGTGCGCTTGGGTGGAGATGTGGGAGAGGGGATGATTGCAGTGCGGATTACACCAGATATGGAGATGGTCGTGGTTGCCACTCCCGATCATTTCCAGTACTACGGTTTCCCGCAGTCACCAAAGGACTTATCGGCACACCCTTGCATTGCCTATCAATTCGCAGATGGAAGCCTTTATCATTGGGAGTTCTGGCAAGACGGAAAACCATTAAAACATAAGCCTGTTGGGCAATGGGTATTTTCCGATACTTATATGGAGGTAGCGGCAGCCAAATCTGGCTTGGGGCTGGCTTATGTACCTGAGAGCTTAGTAGCCGAAGAGCTTGAACTCGGTACACTGATTTGCGTGTTGAAATCCTACATTCATAGTTTCTCAGGGTTGTACTTGTATTATCCACATCGAAATGTTTCTCCTGCGTTACGAATGGTAATAGACACCTTGAAGATTGGCAATAATGCATCTACCTAATCTGCATATTGAGATTCGCCTTAATTTGAAGATCTTAAAAATAGCGTTAGTACTACCTGAATCGCCAAGAGTATAGTAGACACTTCTGAGCTTATAATTTTGCCCAACAAGAGCGATCATGAGCGGAAAGCTGTTGGCGCTGACAGAATATTGACCCACCGGGACGCAAATCAACCAGCATGCGAAAAATCGCACAAAATGATGTTAGAAAAAAGTAAAAATCTATACAATATAGGAATATTGATTTAACTCTTTATTTCTATATGATATATAGAGTTTGTAAATTGTTTCCTTATATATATCGAATTTGAGCAAATTTTTTATCATCCATATTTTCATCCATAGAGGAAAAATCGGAAAATAAAATTCATTTAAATCAAACACTTAGTTTAATTATTCGATTCCGGCTCTCGCACCAACCAGATACTAAGCTCTTGATTTTTCAAGGGCTTTTTTGGTTTTTACGCCCTGTTTTTGTCAAGTGTCACATATGAGTGTCACATATCGCACAAAATGGGCATCAAATTACCTTCCAATTTGCACCGTAACAGACATGGTGTTTTGTACTTTCGTTTCAATATTCCAAAAGATCTACACGGCTACTTTGAGACCAAAGTCATTTACCGCAGCTTGCGCACTTCCAGCATCCGGCTGGCGTCCGACGCAGTTCAAACGATGGCACTCAAAGCCAAGCACTTGTTTAAAGAATTGCGGAGTCAACCTATGAGCGAAAAAACAAAAACGTCCGCTGAGACGTGGAACGATTTCATCCAATTGCCTGACCTACGGCTAAGAATCAAATTAGCCGGATTGCAAGTCGCTGCGCAAGAGCAAGCGGCGGAGATCGCCCAAAAAGGAACAGCTCATCGCTAATCTGGATGTAGAGCAATCGCAGATGAAACAAAGGCATGACAAAAAAACACAATTGAAGGCAGGCTGGTTTCGTTGTCGCAATCATCCAGTTTGTGAAACCAAGGTAGCCGCTTGTATTTCAATTTCTAAATGATGGCGGGAATCCTTTATTTAAGCCAATCCCCGTAGAAATGATCATTTTATATTTTTGATGGTAAATTTCTTTTTTATTAATTATCACGTAACTCGGACATCACATTATCTTCCAAGTCACACCGAGACCGACATGGTGTGTTTAAGTGCCCGCGTTTGTTTTAAATGCAAATGCAAAAAAGGCTGCTATCCCTAAAAAGACAAATGCTGCAACATAGTTCCAGGCGAGTTTTTCTTTGAGCACAAAAATGGCAAATAGGATGAAAATAGAAAGTGTAATGACTTCTTGGATAATTTTCAGTTGAAACCCTGAAAATTGACCATACCCCATACGGTTCGCAGGGACGGCAAGGCAATACTCAAAAAAAGCGATTCCCCAAGAAATTAACACTACTTTCCATAACGATAAATCATGGCCGTATTTAAGATGGCCATACCAAGCAAACGTCATAAAAATATTCGACAGAACTAAAAGAAAAATTGTATACATTGGATAATCGTATAATTTTTTGTGAAACAGAAATTAAGACAACGCGCTGGCCTGGCCCCGTAACATTTGCGTCATCATCGCAGCGGGGATTGCCTTGGAAAATAGCCAACCTTGATATGCTTCACATCCGTTGTATCTTAAAAAATCGAGTTGCGCGGTAGTTTCGACGCCTTCGGCAACCAAAGACATGCCAAGACTATGTGCCAGACCGATCACGGCCCGTGATATGTTGATGTCGTTGATATCGTTGGGAATACCATCCATAAAGCTTTTATCAATTTTGAGCTTACTGACAGGTAAAGTTTTTAAATAAGCGAGCGACGAGAAACCCGTACCAAAATCGTCTAGCGCAATACTGCAGCCCATCGCAACTAACGCCATCAACTGGCGATGCGCTTCTTGCGGATGCATCATTGCCACCGATTCGGTGATTTCAATGCATAAGTATTCTGCCTTTGCTTGGTTTTGACTCAACGCCATCGATACGGTATCGATTAAATCCTGTTGTCGGAATAGTTGAGCAGAGAAATTGACAGCGACGCACAAAGGAAAACCGGCTTCAGTCCATTCCGCAATTTGTTGACAAGCGCGGTGTAAAACCCATTTGGATAAAGGCAAAATCAACCCTGTCGCCTCCGCAATAGGAATCATCCTAGCTGGTGAAACTATTCCAAGTATCGGATCAGTCCATCTCAGCAACGCCTCAACACCAACAATACGACCGCTATGGACATCGACTTGAGGTTGATAATGTAAGTCCAGAAGGCCTTGCTCCAGCGCTGCTTTTAAGCGTGTGTGCAGTTTTAAGTCTTCATGCGTCTGCAGATTCATTTCCGAAGAAAAACAAGCAAAAGTACCGCGCCCGGCTTGCTTGGCCCGATACATCGCCATATCAGCGTACCGCAGCAAGGTATTACTATCGTTTGCATCATCAGGGTAAAAAGCAAGGCCGATGCTCGTGCTGGAATAGACTTCCTGTTGTTCGAGATCAAAAGGCTTTAGAAACTCACTCAGCAAATCATTTGCGATATGTACCGCTTCACTGGCACTATCAATCTCAGTAAGATAAATAGCAAACTCATCGCCACCTAAACGCGCGACGATACCTTTCGATGCGATAAGATGTTCAAGACGATGTGCTACCTGGATTAATAGTGCATCTCCAGTTACATGCCCGAAGCTATCATTGATGGACTTAAAATAATCTAAGTCGAGAAATAGCAGTGCTACTCTCTGACCATTTCCAACGGATTGAGAGATCGCCAGATCAAGCCACTCGCGAAATTGCCGACGGTTTGGTAACCCGGTTAGCTCATCATGCATCGCCTGATATCGCAAAGAATGCTCTAATTTTTTACGCTCGCTCATATCACGCGCATAAACAATGGTATGGACGCTGGTTTCATCAGTAAAAGAACCAATTGAAATATCAACCGGTAGCGTCCTGCCATCACGGCAAATTAAATCAAAGTCGCTGATCAGCTTGTCACTGCCTGATAATTCTCTACTAGCAGCGATGTCGCGTATTTTGACATAGGCAGGCAACAGCACATCGACATCCGTCCCCACTAAGAGATTCGTTGGCCAGCCAGTCATGCGAGTCATCGTTGAATTTGACTTAAGAATCCGCCCTTTATCGTTGAGTAGCAAAATCCCAGACGGTGCCACCTCTAACATCACGTTTTCACGGAAAAATTGAACTTCTTTTTGGCGCAGAGGCCAATGTAAAGCCTCGTTGACAGTCGCTCTAAATAAATAAAGATAGGCAATAACTTTATATAAATGACCAATGAGATTCGCACTATCTTTGTCGATGACACCAAGTCGCGTAAAAAATAGTTCCGATATCGCAGACAGCAAGGTCGCGAAGACGAGTGGTATCACAGACCGTTTTGGCAACTGATCTTGTCGAAACCAAATTGCGAACAAGGTGATCAGGTCAATGCTGACGATAAACCATTCGATGTCGACTTTTAATTTCGTCAACCCTTTACCAACGATGAATAAACTGGGCACACTATCCGAATTAAATAACCCGACATAAGCAAGTACGATGAGTAATAGAAGCATCGTTCCAGTGGCTATTCTTTTATTGAGCACTGATGGAAAGTCATAGGCAGGGACAACGATGTACGAAAGCAATGCTGCCGCCGCCACAATGCGTGCACTAAGCCAGAAAAAAATCGACTTTTGTGAGCTGTTAGCTGTCATTGCTTCCGGCATACCGGCATAACTTAACGTATGCATCAGATCTAAAGCGCCGACGTCAAAAAAACAAATTGCCAAGATGATGACCGCACCTTTGCGTGCAGAAAAAATCGCATGATAGCCAGTAATAAAAATAAACATTGACACCACGATTGCAAATATTTCTGCAATATTGTGCAAAAAGATGAACTTCGCTGGATTAACAATGAAATACAGATGTGCTGTTGATACCCCCCATAGCAATGGGAGTGACATCAGGCAAAGAAAAACACCACCCAAATTTTCTTCAAGTTTTTTAGAAATAAGGCTCATCGGGATGTTTTTAGGTTGCGTTAGAATACGATCAGAACAATTCTGAAAAAGTAGTGATCTCCCCGAAAATCACAATCCAGACTACAAACCTGTTAGGCATTTGAGTACGTTTCTGCCTTTGAAAACAGATTTTTAATAAATAGCTAAGATAATCATCTATAGTCAACTCTAGCACATCCAATGACCCCGACAAAACCCAAATTGCTCATTCTGCAACACGAAGGAAGTAAATAGAGCCTTCTTGATAGATGAATAAAACAAAAATACCATCGGGATGGTGTCCTGATCTCAACTAGATGTTGCTTGTTCTTGCTGAAAGGTCAGGACGATAAATTCCGCGGGTCTCACCACCGCAACCATCACCGTTACTCACCTATCACCATTGAGAAGATCATCAGCAGTCATGGTAGACCCAAGTCCACAACTGACACGAAAAGCCTCGTCTGGTGATGCCCCTTGTATGCCGCCTTGCTTTGCATCAGAAAGAGTGATCGGTAATGTTACTGCGCCGACAATACCGGTATTGGCTGGTGTATTCCATACGCCAGCTAGGTCATCGTTCATCGTATACGCACCAGCCATCGCACCGCTAGGTGGCAACCTATTGGCATACGCCACGACGTGATGAATGATTTGCTGATAGATGGGGCTAACGTTGCGCCATCACCGCAGTATGTGCATCGCACCATGTTGAGGGGCAACGGACCGTGTCAATGGTCATGGTCGAGTTGAATAAACAAAAAAATAGCCCGCACAAGGCGGGCTTAAATCCAAATCTTTTGGGGACTTGGAGGAGACAACTCAACTATATTGCAGCGCAATAAATTCTACAACCGTTATTTTTATATATCAGTCATTCAGCAAGCTAATATATAAAAAAATGCAATCAATGCTGATTAACGCGCCCCTTCATCCTGGCTTACATGCGATCGACAAAACACAAGCAATCGCTGTAATAGCTCAGACGTTGCTAGTTTGCTGGCAACGACTTGTCCGTAGGCGTCCTCCGTTGGTGCAGTCTGATCAACATGAAACTCCTGCCATGCGACGATGGTATGCGTTTTATTTTCCGACAAATAGGCACGTAGTCCAACATGAACCACACTTGGATGCACCGTGAAATCTTGTTCTAGTTGGGTTAATTCCAACTCCAACTGATAGGTGGTATTGATCGGATTAGGCGACTGGACGATCACTGTAAATAGACCACTGACTTCGAGCGCATTCATGACCAGAGGCATAAGCATCGTTGCAGGACGTTGCTGCCACTGACTTTGCTGGTACCTATTGATCTGAGACGGACGTCGCAGATACCACATGTTCTTGCTATCCAATCCCGAGGCTGCACGGATGATACTGAGAGTGATGCTCATAGACGATGTGGGTGGTCGGACCACGCTGACGAACGGCGCGGCCTCTAATCGATATTCGTTCTGCGGTGGTGGCGATACTGGTTGCAACAGCGAGCAGCCAGACAACAGCAGTCCAGATGCCAGAATGAGATGATTGCAGTCAATACGTTTCATGGCGTAACGAGCTCTGTAGGCGTTTCACCGGGACCGGGAGGCGGTGCTTTGCGGCCGCGTAGCAGACTTGCGGGGTCTTGCTTCATTTGTTCTGCTAACATGGTTAATGTGCTAGAAAGCTCGGTAATTTCTTGCATCATTTTTTGTAACTGAGGTAAGGTATCAACACGGACTTGGTGCACCCCTCCTCCCACTTCTTGCGCGGTTTTTTGTGCATCGGCACTCGCCTCAGCGAGCTTATCTGCCATGGCCGTTATCGCCTCGGCACTCGCGCTCATGCGTGCGATGAGAGGATCGAGTTTGACACTGGCTTGTGCTGTATTGTCCATGGTGATGGCGGCCTTGTTAATGCCGCGACTGATATTCGTTTTCTGCGAGGCTAAACTTGCCATCAAAGCGGAGGTATCTTTGAGAATTGTTCTCAACGCCTGTCTATTTTCATCGTTTAACATCGCGTTAATGTTGGCTGTGGTGTGGTCTAAGTTAGCCATGGCAGTGCTCAAGACATTTTCTAGTCGGGTACTTAACGATGGCTTACTCGGTATTTGTGGATACAACGCGCCGAGCTTGGCCACAAGTAAGGGAGCGGCGGGCGAACCACCACTCAGTTCCACGTAGGCGATACCTGTCAACCCTTGCGTTGCCAGGACGGCGTATGTATCGGACTTAATCACCGTGTCAGGGATCATCGCAAAAATTAATAGTACCTGCTGCGGATCAAGTCGATTGAGCGTAATTGCCTGTACTTTACCGACATTGACGCCTTGGTATTTCACTGGCGCATCCAAATTGAGTCCTGCTACTGATTCATTCATGACAGACAAATATAATTTAGGCTTCTCGTGATGGCCAAGTCCGACGGAAAGCCATAAAACGACGGCAACGAATAAGGTGCCAAGAATTAACACAAAGAGTCCGACGAGGACTAAATTTACTTTGGTTTCCATGCATCCACCTTTGTATCGTGCGCGACGTTAGTGCGACTATGTGAAAGGTGCGCTGCCTGCAGTTGTGCAGCACGCCCACGTGCGCCATCAAAGTATTCACGAATGATAGGATTTGGTAGCTGCGAGAGTTCAGCCATTGAACCTGAAGCGATGACTTTACCCCCACCTAAAACGGCGACATGTTGCGTCACTTGCCAAAGCAAATCCAGATCATGCGTAATCATCACAATGGTTGGGCGATAAACAGCATGCAGCTGTAAAATTAATGCATCGATACCATCTGCGCTTGTCGGATCAAGCCCAGCAGTTGGCTCATCGAGAAACAACAATTCAGGATCAAGCACGAGTGCGCGTGCCATCGCTGCCCGCTTCAACATGCCGCCACTGAGTTCAGCGGGATAAAGCGTTGCAGATTCTGGATGCAATCCCGTCTGCTCCAATTTCCAAAGTGCGATTTGATTGATCGTCGCATCGTCTAAATCGCTATGCTCACGCAACGGAAGCCCGATATTTTCACTAACGGTCAGGGTGCCAAACAAACCGCCTTTCTGAAACATGACGCCACAGCGCTGACGCAACTCGTTCGCCTGTGTGTCGTCTAGATCGGCTAACTCTGTACCGAGAATATTGACACTGCCACTATCTGGTTTATGGAGCAAAATCATTTCTCGCAACAGCGTTGATTTGCCCGATCCACTACCGCCAACGATAGCAAAAATATCGCCGCGCCGTACTTGCAGATCGACGCTATCGTGGACTACCTTATCGCCAAACCGAGTACAAATATGCTTCATCTGAATCACATAGTCATCGTTGATGGTATCGGTGGTGGCATTTTCTGAACGCATTAAAGATCCAGCAAGTTGAATACAATCGAAAAACCAGCGTCGAGCACAATCACAATAAAGATGGATTGCACTACACTGCGCGTCGTCTGCTGACCAACACTGTCGGCATTGGCCTTGGTACGAAAACCTTGATAACAACTAATCAGAACAATCACAATGGCAAAAATCCACGACTTACCAAGACCGATGAGCAAGGTTTTGAGCGGAATTTCAGTTCCAAAACGGGCAATGAATTCATGGGGTGATACCTGAAGCCGACTATTGGCCATCCAAATGCCGCCAAGCACACCAAGCAAATCGGCAAACAAGGTCAACAACGGCAAGGCAACCATGAGCGCAATCAACTTGGGCAGTACTAATAAATCAATCGGCTTAATCCCGATCGTTTTAAGCGCATCAATTTCTTCCGTGACTAGCATGGTTCCGATCTGCGCTGCATAGGCAGATCCCGAGCGACCAGCGACAATGATGGCCGTGATCAACGGAGCAAATTCTCTTAACATCGCATAGCCAACCAATTCCACAACAAATATATTGGCCCCATAATGTCGAAGTTGATCGGCACCTTGATAAGCAATCACGATGCCTAATAAAAAAGAAGTCACGCCGACAATTGGCAACGCATTGACGCCGTTGATCTGGAGATCATGCAAAACACTGCGAACCCTGGCATGTCCGGGATGGCGTAAAACATCCATGAATGCGACCGCAGTTTCACCAATAAAACTGAGTAGGGCGAGATTGTTTGCCCAGGCCACAACACTCACTTTGCCGATCGTTTCTACTATTCCTGCGCGGCGAGGCGACTGGACGACTTGTTGAGACCTTGGCGGCAAGCTGGCTAGTATGCGTTGATATTCCGGCGGCCAATCCAGCATATTAATTTGCGTGCCGTCTTCTTGTAATTTTTTTAGTCGTGCCTGTAAAACCCACACGGTAATGCTATCGATTTTTGTTATTTTCTTACCGTCCAGTTGCAATCGGGGTGGTGGTAAACGAAATAGCAAATCAAGTTGGCGCACCACCGATCCTAACTGGCACACAGTCCATGAACCCGATAGCTGCAACATGCCGATGGCGGTTTGTTCTATTTTGGCGTCTATTGGTGCGTCTATTGGTGCGTCCATTTTTGCCTCACATCTCAATAATGACCTTGAGCGCATTGGTATCGGCCGCATGTCCAAACGTGTTATAGGCCTTAAGAATCTCAGTAAGTTTGAAATGATGGGTAATGAGCAACGTCGCATTGAGTTTTTTCGATTCAACGACCTTGAGTAACATCGGTGTACTGATCGTATCCACCAGCCGTGTCGTTATCGTCAGATTGCGATCCCACAGGTTCTCCAGATGCAGATCGACTTTTGTGCCATGCACACCAATATTGGCGATCGTGCCACCTGCACCGATAATTTTCTCGCAAAGCTCAAAGGTTGCAGGGATCCCTACCGCCTCGATGGCCGTATCAACGCCTCTCCCGCTGGTTAATCTCATCACTTCTTCATAGGCTTTACCATCTTTACTATTGACAGTGTGTGTCGCGCCAAATCGCTTTGCGACGGCGAGTCGGTTATCATCGAGATCGATCATGATGATGTCGGCAGGCGAATAAAATTGTGCTGTCAACAAGGCGGCCAGCCCGATTGGTCCAGACCCGACAATAGCGACGGTATTGCCAGGTTGCACCTTGCCGTTGAGCACGCCGCATTCAAACCCTGTTGGCAAGATGTCGCTTAACATGACCAAAGCTTCCTCGTCGGCACCATCAGGAATGGGATACAGACTGGTATCGGCATAAGGAATACGAACAAATTCTGCCTGCGTACCATCAATGGTATTGCCTAGTATCCAGCCACCTGTGGTGCAATGAGAATACATTTGCTTGCGACAAAATGTACATTTACCGCATGCGCTAATACATGAGATTAAAACATGATCTCCGGGCTTAAATTCTGTCACAGCAGAACCGACTTGATCGATCACGCCAACGCCCTCATGACCTAGAATACGTCCTGGTTGGCAGGTCGCAACATCCCCTTTGAGAATATGCAAATCGGTACCGCAAATCGTCGTTTTGGTCACGCGGACGATCGCATCCGTCGTATCAATCACGATTGGTTTTGGGCATTCGTCCAGCGATTTTTTGCCGGGTCCATGATAAACAAGTGCTTTCATCGGTAATTTCCTATCAACGTAAATCAACGTAAATCAACGTAAATCAACATAAATCAACATAAATCAACATAAATCAACATCTGTTTTACATGAAGCATTCACAAAAAAATACACCGACCATCAGGTCACTTTACGTAGCGATGCCGCGAGTAAAACTTTACCTAAACGAAGATACTTCTTCAGTACGCCAACGTACCTTTAAGGGTGTCATTTTTACGCTATACAGAATCTTTGACACCCAGATAATCGCGTTTGTTTTCGATCTCCCGCTCTGCATCAGCAAATCGCAATGCAATACGTTGAAATTCATCTTCGATCGCAGCAAAAGCGTCGTAGATATCCGCGTCGAAATGCGTACCACGCCCTTCGGCCATGATGACTTTGGCTTGATCATGGGATATTGCGGCCTTGTAAATACGGCGACTAATTAAGGCGTCATAGACATCTGCCACCGCCATCAAACGCGCCGGAATCGGAATGGCATCGCCGATCAGTCCCTGTGGATAACCACTACCATCCCATTTTTCTTGATGCGACAAGGCAATCGTTTTAGCAAACGATAAAAAATCGACCGTTGTACCGAGCGCGGTTTCCGCATGGGAAATAGCGTTATATCCCAAGGTCGTGTGGGTTTTCATAATCTCAAATTCTGCGGGATCCAAACGACCCGGCTTCAACAGAATGCGATCAGGAATGCCGACTTTTCCGATGTCGTGCAAGGGCGCCGATTTAAACAGCATATTGATATTGTTTGGCGTCAAAAATGCACTAAAACGTGGATGCGTTTTCAGTTTCTCTGCTAACGCTTTGACATAAAACTGTGTACGACGGATGTGGCCACCGGTTTCTGTATCGCGCGTTTCTGCCAGAGAAGCCATCGCTAATATGGTGACATCCTGTATCGCTGATAACTCGCGAGTACGCTTTTCTACTTCCAACTCAAGATAATCATTTTTATCTCGCAAAAAATCGGCCATCGTCTTGAGCGCAAGATGCGCCTTGACCCTCGCTTTGACGATAGGAAGACTGATCGGTTTGGTGATGTAGTCAATTGAACCTAGCGCTAAGCCTTTTTCTTCGTCTTCGACGTGATCCATCGAGGTCAGAAAAATAACGGGAATATTCATGGTCACAGGATTACTCTTTAGACGCCGACATACTTCATAGCCATCCATATCCGGCATCATGATATCGAGTAAAATCAAATCTGGTGGTGTCGCTGAAGCAGCAATTTTCAATGCCAGGTCGCCACAATTAGCAACCTTAATCCTGTAGGTATCACTCAGCAATTCGCTCATTAACATGAGGCTGTCTGGTGCATCATCGACCAGTAACAGGGTTGACTTCAAGGGATAATCAAGTTCGACCATAGCATCTCTCAGTCAGTGGGTGATAACGAACGTAGCGCACTATCGAGGAGGACTAATGCTGCTTCGTAACGAAAAGCGTCGATGTTTTCAGCGATCAAGGCATACTCGTTTGGAAAAGCGGCGCGGAGTAAATCGGCGTTCGTGCTAGTGACTTTGTTGGCTTGTGCATCATGCTCGCTAAGTAAAGTGCGCAATGTGAGGCACAGTTTTTCTAGCTTCACGTGATCAATTTCGGTAATACTTGGATTATCCTGCTCGCGCGGCACGATCCGCTCTATTTCGGCAATTAATCGTTGAAGAGGCTGAACGATCTGATGAAGAAAATCATCGACAGCCGCACGTGGCTGATGTGACCGTATCGCTGTTTCTAGTTGCGCTAGCAATGTTGGTAGCTGGGTTGCACCTATGTTGGCCGATGCGCCCCTCAGCGTATGCACTACGCGTTCCGCTAATATCCAATCCTCCTTATTCAAGGCATCCGTAATATCAGCCACCACTGTCTTTTGCCCTGCCAGAAACATATCTAACAGCTTTTGATACAGTTCTTGTTTGCCGAGAAGCCGACGCAATGCCACTTTGGTATCGAGCACGCTGGCCTGCCTCGAAAGGTTCTCCGCCAGTATCACCAGTGAAAGCGGCGGTGTCATATCGGGCGTTAATACTGGCACAACGGCTGTTTCGTCCTCAAGACCAATCACCGTTTGGGTGGTCTGTGTAGGATGGAGAGGGGTGACCCATTTTAAGATGGCTTTCCACAAATCCTCTGGCTCAATTGGTTTAGGAACATGGTCGTTCATCCCAGCAGCAAGGCAGCGATCACGGTCGCCCTTCATTGCGTTAGCAGTCATCGCTACGATAGGCAAGTCTTTGCAACGCGGATCCTTGCGAATTTCTATGGTGGCGGTCACACCATCCATCACTGGCATCTGCATATCCATCAATACCAGTTGATAGTCAGCGGCGCGGACTTTGGCGACGGCAATTTCGCCATTTTCGGCCAAATCGACATTAAATCCAGCGCTACGTAAGAGCTCAAGAGCGACCTCCTGATTGAGGTCGTTATCTTCAACGAGCAAAATGTGGGCACCGCGAATGGTCGCTAATTGTTTAAAGGTCGCAGTCTGTCCATTTGCCGTATCGGTACGTAGAGCAGCGCCGTTATCATAAACAGTATCGCCACCGCCATCGCTATGAATATCGTGGATATCATTAAAAAGACGCATGACGCTGTCAAATAACATGGAGGCATTGACTGGCTTGATCAAGACATTTTCAATTCCTGCTCTTTCTGCTTCTTGCAATACTTCTTCTCTGCCATACGCGGTCACCATCAACATATGGGGAATAGCATTGAGATTGAGTTTTTTAATTCTTCTTGCGACCTCAATACCGTCCATGACGGGCATTTGCCAATCCAGAAATAAAATTTCATAATGACTGTTGTCACTCGCCGCATTTTGTACGGCTTCGATTGCCTGCTTACCTGATGAAACTTCATCTACCTTAAAACCCATACTCGTTAGCAATGTGACGATGACGATCCGTGCATTATCATTATCGTCGACGACCAGAACACGCTTGCCGCGCATTTCGGTTGACAATGCCAATTTGCGACGTTGACCGATACCTTTGCCTAAACGTACCGTAAACCAAAATAAACTCCCTTTGCCAAGTTCGCTTGTGACGCCGATTTGTCCGTCCATTAATTCGGTCAGCGTCTTTGCAATCACGAGTCCTAGCCCGCTACCGCCATATTTACGGGTGGTCGAGCTATCGGCCTGAGTAAACCGTTGAAACAACTTAGCGATTTCTTCTTGGGTCATACCGATACCTGTATCGCGTACAGAAAATTTAATCACCACTTCTTTCTCAGTCTGCTCAACCAGATTCACGAGAATATCGATTTCTCCCTGGTCAGTAAATTTGACTGAGTTGGTACCTAAATTAATCAAAATTTGGCCAAGTCTGATTGGATCTCCAATCAACAGTGGCGGCACATCTTTAGCGACATCAAATATCAGTTCTATCCCTTTGGCGGTCGCTTTTTCTGCGATGAGATTCGCGATGGTTTCTAAGACTTTGTCTAACTCAAATTCTGTCGATTCTAAGACGAGCTTTCCGGCTTCGATTTTAGAAAAATCTAGTACATCGTTGATAATATTGAGTAAATGTCGGCTGGCGCTTTTTATCTTTAGGATGTAATCACGCTGGTGAGTGGTCAATGCCGTGTTCATCAATAAGTAGGACATGCCGATGATGGCATTCATTGGCGTACGAATTTCGTGACTGATATTAGACAGAAAATCCGATTTCGCTACATTGGCTTCTTTTGCACTCGCAGTGGCAATAATGAGTTCTTCATTCTTCAGTTGCAGCGCAACGAGCATTTTTTCAGACTCGATATGAATAAGATTGGTAGCGCGTTGTTGCGCTTCTTTGTAAATCAAAAAAGCAATAAGGCAAGCAACGAAAAGTGTCGCGATGCTGCCCACGACCATGAGCATAAACAGGTAGTTCATTTTTGATTGAAAACTTGCTTCACGCTGAATAAGCAATGCATCTTCAATGTGGTCATAGCTGGCGACCTCTGCACGGATAGTATCCATGAGCTTCTTTCCTTCAGCACTTTTGGCGCGCACAATCTCCGTCGTCAATTCATTATCCCGCTTGAGATCAATCAGAGATTTCACGATAGCCAGTTTCGCATTGACGAGCGGAACCAATATTTCTAAGTGTCGATGAGAAATAGCCAATTGCTGCATATCCAGTAGTTCTTTAAGATCAGCATTAACGGTAGCAACCGCAGTCAGGTAAGGGGTTAAATAAGTCACGTCGTTAGTGATAACGTAACCACGTTCACCAGTTTCTACATCCTTCATGAGGGATAGAAAATTATTCACCTTGGTAATAAGTGTGACGGATCGGTTACGAATTAAAACGACATTTCCCAATTCTGAGTAAGCCAGAAATGCAGAAAAAATTCCCATCGACGCCAACAAGACGCCGATGACAAATAAGATAACAATTTTATGCGTTGATTTCATGGGCAGTTTGTTTCACCTTATAGTCAGTCGACGCAGTAAAGAAGATGGCACCAATCTCATTGCGATGACGTGAAAAAACGACGAAAAATTGCATGAATGAGGTGACATACAAAGCAAAAAATCATTGCTTAGTTTGATTGGCTAATGCACCACGTTATCGGTGTTAAACATCTTAGGCTGTTCGGTGGCGCACTTTATGTCTGCGATTTTTTGTCAGTTCTCTTTGTTCTAGTTCGTGACGCAAAATAAGTCTTCAGTTTCACCGCATGTTGCCGTTAAAGAACAGTCCCCATCTCTTTCTGAAATGACCTTATGCCTATTCGTACCGTCTTTGGCTTTTTATTGTTTAATTTACTGCTGAGTCAATCAAGCGCGGCTGGCGACATTCAGATTGCTCGTGGCAAGTTAAACGTATCAATGATTGTGTTGGCTTCCTGTGACGTCTACGCCAATAGCAAGATATTATCTATAGTCGCAGACTCGGTGATTGCTCACGTTGGTTGCCCACCTGCCTTTCCGTTTCAGGCGAGTCTGACCTACGTTGCCAAGCCTGGTCTTGTTACAATGCGTGGCAATAACGACCTCGTCTTCACTGGCTCACGTCGTATTGAGTTACCGCGATTATCTAGCATCACCGACAGCGATCACGCCGTTCTCACTATTGCGTATTAATATAGTCGCTGAGTCAACACATTGTCTGAATGAGTACATCAACTACCTCAACTACCTCAACTACCTCAATACGAAATCGTTACTACCACACTATCAACATAACTCCCAGCCGCAGCTGTACGCTGATTCCCTAGGATGCGTGCCCATATCGGCTGCGTGTAAGTATTTCTTCCACTGATCTGCATGGTCACACTCCCCCCAGTTCCATCACCCAGCACTTGCGTGCGGGTGGCGTCGGTGTAGAGGTTATAGATGAGTGTATTTTGCTTGGCGTTAGTCATTTTTCGTCCCCCAGAATAAGTCGCACCTTTACCACTGCCAAGGCTGATACTCAATATCACGTTAAAGGTACTATTACACTGCATGACCAGCGAACCCGTGGTGTCCAGATTGCTTGATGCCAATGGATTATAGGCACCAAAGGCAACGCCACCACCAGTGACTTTGCACCAATCTGCATGCGCTCGCTCACTCCCTGCAATACAACAAACGAGCAGCAGAAGACGTGTCAACCTCTTGAGGTCAGTGTGTGTTTGATAGCGACCACTGCTTTTTGGATAAGGCATGTGAGTCCTCAACGACTTTTTGCACATTGCAATGGCGCTAACCTCGGAATGGCTGCGCCAGAATCTGGCATGTCGACGCTTAATTCACAAATAGGTCCTCCCGGCGGCCGTGCGATCACATGGTTTTCTTTAAGCGATGGCAGTTCAACAAATACTTCACCGCGATTACCTGATACAAATGGATGTTCCATGCCAACAACGTCAACTGGCGTCCACGGTGGTAGCGGCTGGCCATCAGCTTGGATAATCACCAGCGTCGCACTGCGTACCCTGCGCACCTCAAAATCAATGATGACGCCACCTTTACTACGTGGTATCACACTCTTTTCGATCTCGTTCATTGCAGCGTCTATCGGTAGCGAAAGCGGATCAATACTGATACGATTTTCCTGATACGGCTGTAGATTACTAACTACCGCGCGACCGCGTTGATTGGTTTGCGTCACTTCCTGGTTTTCTAAATAAACTGGTACCCCGGAAAAATCTTTCGTCTGCACGACGGCAAAACTTTGGTTGAGTATCCTTGAAAAATAAATGCCGCCATCAAGTATGACAATGCCCCCGGCAGCATTGAGTCTCGAACTGACTTCGCCACCCTGGCGTACAACATCCGCCTGAAAACTGCCGTACTTCTGATTGCGTGTAACGCTCGCCTCCTGACGAGAGATATTTTCGGCATCACCATTGAGTACCGCAAGCCGATAACCTGTCCCCTCATCGAGTGGCGTCGCTTGCTGGAAATCTGTGTATAGCGTTTTGGAACCCGCTTGCCGATTGAGCGTGGTACTACCTGAATGACTTTGATCAACATTCATCGTCAGCGCCAACCCGATGGTTGTGCCGACCGTCGACAACGGCTTAATCATGGTTAGAGATAAGAATGCACTATCAGTGATGCGATGCGCATAGTTCAGATTAATGATGCGGGTCAGACTCTCGCCCTGATTCTGTTGGCGCAGATAATTCACTGAAAAAGTTCCATTGGCTAGTGGCGCATTGAGTTGAACTGCGCCAAGTTGTCGCGGAAGATTGGCAATATCGCTGCCGATCTGTCGAAAACTAAGGCTATTGAGCTGTATGCGCGCATTAGCAGACCAAGCGCGACCGAGATAACCGTAACTGAGACTACTCATTACCCCTGGCACCAGTCCCTCTGCGTGACTGACCACCAAGGAGCCTTCGATCACGCTGCTGATGGCAGGCATCAGTCCAGCGACGGAAGCCCCGGTGACCTCTAGCCCTTTTTGTAATTCGATGCGCATCTCTGCTGTCAGGCTATTACTAAGCCCTTGACGATACGTTGCTGTGGCAAAAGGATTGGAATACCCATTATTCGGAAGACTGTAATTCTGTCGGAGCCAGCCGAATTCAATCGAGTCTTTGACAAGACCTTCGCGCAGCAGATCAGGACTGACGAAGAACGGCTGGGAAATGACTTGTTGCCGCCCAAGTAAATCCGTCACCACAATCTTCGCCTCGCCATTGCCTGTAATCACAGGAAGATTCTGAATCGCAAACGGCCCAGCACCAACCTTCTGGTGCGTCTGCAATATATTATTGACGTACACATCGACGGTTGACGGAAGCAGAGTTTTACCTGAAATACTGGGCCGTGGCATCGTAATAAAGTCAGGTCTAACAGCGAAATTTGTCCCATATTGAAAACCGCCAAAAAGTACCCCAAGCCCCCATGTTCCGGTGCTACCAAAACTATCGCCAATGCGTAGTGTTTTGATCTGATCGACCTGATCTATCTCAAAGGTGGTCATCAACCGCGAACTTCCTGCGCTACCAACAGTGAAGCTACTAGTGAGCAATCCCTTGCCACTAAATAGGCCGAGATCAAACAAGGCTTGGTTGGCACTGACACCACCGCCGTGCGTTAATGATAAATCGTAATTAAAATAAGCCCCTGGCGAATAGGGAGCAACGTTTCTCGCTGACACCTTAGCAATATCGAGATGCGTAGGTAAAAAAGTATCGGACGGAGCGATGATATCGACTTCGCCCTGCTCATGATTCCATCGATAGGTCAAACCGTGGATTTTCATCAAATCAAAATAAATGCTCTGGTCTGCCGCAATGATCTGTGACTCACCTGTACGCAAACCCCATATACTGAGAAACGATGCCGAAGCGAACAACTGGCCAGTTTGATCCTGCATAAAAACGACACCAAGGTTGTCCCCAGGTAGATCGTTGACTGTGACTGCAAGAAGTACAGGACGATAGGGTAAATCCGATGGTGCTGCATAGGCGAACATCGCCACATGCTGCACCATTAGCAGCATAACAAAAAGGGAACTAAGCTTACGAACACGTATTCTTAACATCGACCGTAAACGAACCGTGATCCGTGAACGCCGTCACCAAGAAGCTTTTTCCTACAGCGGCCGGTGCGATCTGCGCCAACTTCCAATTTTTATGCGCCTCGGGTAAAAGATAGTCGAAAGTATCCCAACGTGCTAGCTCGTTTCTTTCGGTGACACTTTCCAACACAATGCTGCGAAATTGGGTGTGCACATTGCCAATATTAGTCACCCGGAGTGAAGCACCGTCCACTGCACATTCAAGAGAAACATCAAGCGCTGGTTTAACAACCGCGACGGGCGCGACAAAGACGGGCAAGTCGTGCCGTATCACCAGCCGTGTCTGTGTGTCATTGGGTGAAAACAGCGGCGGTACTTCCTCAACAAGTAAGCGGTAAGCGGCTTCTTTATTTGCTGGGGGCGCCCCACTTAGACCTACGCGAACAATTTGTTTGGCACCCGGGGCTAAACGAAACGTGACGGGCGTCACGATGAGGTCTTGTGACTGTTTGTAGACATAATTTTGACCATCAATGATCCATTTATTCAGTGTCACTTGCATTACTGATTCTTCAGTGCCGGTATTACGTACGGTCAACACCGCTACTTTTGCAACGTCGGATATATTGATACGGACCGGTGTCAATTCAATGGATCCTGCCTGGCTGCCTGCTGCGGCAACGAATAGTACAAAGGTAAGCAGCACGCGTTTTGGATTCCAACGGGAGATATTCATGATAAGCGATCAGTAGGTGAGTTAGTCGGTGAATTAGTCGGTGAATTAGTAGGTGATCGTGACATTGATGGTATCGGCATACGCTGCTGCGGTCACATTCTGTCCTGCAAAAATCCGACCATAAGCGGAGATGCTCTGCACGGTTCCTGTGCCGGTTCCAGCGACGGGAACGCTGGCGAGCGTGCCATTACCCCAGATCGTTGTTCTTCCCGTGTCAGAATAAACCGTATAGGAAAGCGATTGTGCACCCGCGCTCATCTTCCGAATGGCGATTGTGGCACCTGTTCCGGCACCAGCATCTAGTGCGACGGAATATGTCGAACCCGAAGTACAGTTGACCGTCACAGTTCCTGTCGCATCGACATTGCCAGCAGTAATCGCTGCGCTCGTTGCACTACCGAACGCCAACGTCGAGGTACCGACAACGCAGGATGACGATACTGTCGCGCTGACGGACATCGGTCCACTTGCCGTCGCGCTGTACGCTATCTGTGTAAAACCAACCATCCCTACCATCACAGCAAAGCGGAATACGCTGATCGTTTTTTTGGCAATGCATTTCTCTGTCTTCATCATTCAACTTTCTTTTTTATGTAGGTATTGGCGAGTTGTGAAACACAGCAAGCGAAACGCCTTATTGCGATCAATCCATCTGTTACGTTCATCATCCATGGACTTTTCCAATCGGACTGTTCGATAACGCACCTCAAACGACACTTTTTTGCAGACAAATCATTTACTCTTTTTTTACGTTCGATATCGTCTTATGCAAGATCATTTCCTTTTGTTCGACGACCCCATACGAGGCAAAAGTTTCGCGCATCGTCTTAATTTCTGGCAGCACATAAACGACCCCGTCTGTCCCTGTAAAAACCGGATGCACGACGTTATCGTAAAAGGAAACTGGGACATTGATACACCCATAGGAAATGCGCTTATCAACAGAGGTCGCCGTTGCTAAACGTTGTAGGCGGCGCTCTGTGGGATTGGTGGTGATCACTCGATGTAGCGCAATACCTGCATCGTAGTCCACCCAAAGAATTTCTTCTCCACGTGCATCACGCCCTAATGCGGCGACAAAGCGCCCCGCTGGCGTAGTGCGTTCCTTTGGCCTAATTGCTGAGATTGCGCGGTCGCCACTGCCTGGTACGGTTTCGTCACCATAAGCCATCCCGAGTAATGCTCGGGACGCACCGCGCAAACTTCCATCAACATCAAAGACAAAAACTTTGGCATGGACTTTGTCAACAATCAAGAATGGCTTATGCTGATGATCGCCTGATGTCAGTACCCAATCTGCCATGGACATCACCTTTGATGATGCTTTTTCGTGTTTAAAATTTGCGCGTCGTGGAGAATCTAGAACGACAGCTACGAATGAATCAGGCACAACATTAACGTTGTCGCTATGGGTGGCGGGACTCAATATCAATTGTACTGAAGCATTGTCTGCCGCTACGGCAAGACAGGGAATAAGACTAGCAAGTAGTACTCCTCCATACATTCTCTTGAGCATGAACACCCCCACCATACAGATATTTTTCAGGTGTAGATGCCATACTTTTTTCCAAGGAGGTAACCCTTGCTGTTGTTGAGAATATCTCATCAGTCTATCTCTACTTCACGCATCTTCAATGTACTTAATGACGCTCCGGCTTAGGCTTACGTTGAGGTGCTACATAGATCACAGCAGGTGGTGGTGGCGGAACCAATGTGACTACCGACGGAGTAACGACAGGCGGAGCCATTGGTGCTATTACTGGAGGAACAATCGTCAACAGTTGCGGCGGTGTATCCGGTGGTATGAAGACAACCAATGGAGAAACTGGAGGAGTGACCGCAGTTGGAGGCACAACAGATTGGATGATAACTGGCGGCATTTCAACGGGCGTTAAGACGATAGGAGGTTCAACGACCGGTGGCTCGACAACTGGAGGTACAACGACTGGAGGCACAACAACCGGTGGTTCGACGACTGGCGGCACAACAACCGGAGGTACGACAACCGGTGGTTCGACGACAGGCGGCACGACGACAGGCGGTACAACAACCGGTGGTTCGACGACAGGCGGTACGACGACCGGCGGTACGACGACAGGCGGTACGACGACAGGCGGCACGACGACAGGCGGTACAACAACCGGTGGTTCGACAACCGGCGGTACGACAACAGGCGGCACGACGACCGGAGGTACGACGACAGGCGGCACGACGACAGGCGGCACGACGACCGGAGGTACGACGACAGGCGGTACGACGACAGGCGGCACGACGACCGGAGGTACGACGACAGGCGGTACGACGACAGGCGGTACGACAACAGGCGGCACGACGACAGGCGGCACGACGACCGGCGGTACGACGACTGGCGGTACGACGACCGGCGGTACGACGACCGGCGGTACGACGACCGGCGGTACGACGACCGGCGGTACGACGACCGGCGGTACGACGACCGGCGGTACGACGACTGGCGGCACGACGACCGGCGGTACAACAACCGGTGGTTCGACGACAGGCGGTACGACAACCGGTGGTTCGACGACCGGCGGTACGACGACTGGCGGCACGACGACCGGAGGTATAACAACGGGTGGCGCAGAAATGGCTCCGATCGTATTTGCACTCCCCGCATTCGGTCCGCAGCAAGAAACCGGTAGCGCATAGTCAGTCGCGTTTGTACCAGTAAGGCTATAACCTGTGAAGGTGATTGCTTTAGCTGTACCAATATCTGCCGTATCGAATGTGGCGTTACTACTTGGACTAGCGACCAAGGTCACTCCGGCGGGAGAACCCTGCAAAGATGTCAGCGTCGTCGCAGTTGTACCATCGTAGGTTTTGTCTCCTCCAGTCGCAAACACAAGCATATATTGCTTGAGGGTAGAACCTGATGTTAATACAAAATGAGACGAATAATCTGTTGGCGTAGAATAGGAGACCGGATTATAGTCAATTGTCACCGGAGCATTTGGACCAGTCACCGTAATGGGTGGGGTGAGTGGAGCAAAAATGACTGTACCGCCTGCAACGCCGGGACCCGTACCATCAATACCTGCATTTAATACCAAGCCTTGCGGTAGCCCCAAGCTCTGTGCGGGAATAATGCTGCCTCTGGTCAGCGTAATTGCCCCGCCGATATTCAGATTGTTACCGGCGCACATCATGATATTGCCATCCGTCGTCGTTAAGGCAGCGACAGCATTCAAATTAACATCGCGTCCGCCACTCAACAGGACACTGCCATTGGTTGTGACGATGGCGGCATTAATATTAACGTCACGTCCACAACATACCGCAACATTCCCATTAGTCGTTGTGACTGCCGCATTGATGTTAACGTCACGCGCAGCATTCAATGACAGGGTCGTCGTGCTTGGCGCGGCTGTCCAGGTTACGGCCTGATTAATATTGATGTCACCATTTCCGGTCGTTGTCGTGTTAAGACTAGTCACTGGAGGGCTTCCGGGTGTTGTGGTGGTAGAACCGTTCGCCGTGCTGATAACAACACTGTTCGTCACCAATAGAGCCGAGAGCGCCGCACCACTGATGTTCGCCGTGGCGCTGCTATCGACAGTAAAATCAAGTGGATCGATCAGCCAAGTACCAATTGCCCCTTGGGGCGCCGCGGTAGTGATTTTGGCGTTATTTGTGACGAACACATTCGCGGCTGACGTTTCAATCGTACCGCCATTGCCACCAGTCGGCGCACTAGCATCGAGCGTACCACTCACATTCACCGTACCGTTTTGCATACCACCAAGAAGCGCAATTGTGCCGTTTCGTTTGCCGATGCTTTGTGCCTCAATGATGCCACTATTATTAACGACACTTTGAAAAAGGTTCGTCGTTGCCTGTGCTGTCATTAGCGCATGCCCGCCGTTTGCTTGGATCAAGCCACCATTTTGTACCAACGCGTTCACCACACCTTGGCTCACTGCGACATTGAGCAAGCCGTCACCAGCCACATCAAGTGTCATGACGCTACCAGCTGCGAGAGCTACCGTGCCGAACTTCGCCATGATCGCACCTTGATTGTTGACGTTAGCGCCAAGTAACGCGACATAGCCGCCATCGATATTGGTATTGATCGTTCCCTGATTGAGTATGGTGCTTTTACTTGTACCGGCAAATTGATAGTTGCCGGCCATAAAATCACTGTCCTTGATGTTCAAGGTGGAGGCAACTAAACCACCGACATTCACCGATGCGCCTAAACCGAACAAGATACCGTTCGGATTAATCAGAAATACTTTACCGTTAGCAGTGAGGCTTCCTAGTATGCTGGAAGGGTCTGCACCAATGACGCGATTTAATGCGACCGAATTGCTATTAGGCTGGATAAACTGAACCGATTCACCCACTGCGACATTGAAGCTTTGCCAGTTAATGACAACATGTTGGGTCGACTGCGTAATCGTCGTATTGACACCGTGATTGTTGATGTTGGCACCACCTGATGTGACGATACCGCCACCGGGTCCCGCATAAGCGATGGATCTACATACGAGCACTAAGGAAATGGCCAATGTCGTCAGGATCAGTTGTCGACCAACGTTCGTCACGCTGGCACGTGAGGCGTTTTTTTGCATAACACTTTTTGTGTTTTCAGATACCGTTACAAAGAGGCCAAGCTTATCGTTCCAGACTGATCGATAAATGATGTTCATGATATTTTTCCGATCTTTTCGGTGACTGACTTTAGCCAACGTTGGTTATACTTATCGTTTTCAAAAAAACTTCACAGCCTGGATCCAGAAACGACTCTTTGAGTCTGGGGCGGAGGTCGCTACTGTATTGCCTAACTTATGCGCCCAATAAACCTTCATCGAAAAGTTATTCACCGTCTCCCAGGTCAATCCAACGCCAGCACCACTCAGCGTTCGCGAATTCAATTCGGATATCCATGGATGATGGTTAAGCCTTACTGTGCCAGTATCAACAAATCCGACCAATTGGATTTGTCCTGGCATGTGTTCAGAGAACCACCGCAGTCGTTTCCTAAGTTCGACATTAAGCACATAGCCCTGATCCCCGTACGCCTCCCCTTCAGGATAAGCGCGTACTGCATAGGCGCCCCCCAGCTCCATTTTTTCAGAGACATCCAGATTCTTTGTAGCTAATTGCGCATTGATCACACCATAAAGCGAGATCGTGTCAGTCAGGGTCTGGAGCCTTGAGAAATTAAAGCCGAACTTGGCATAATGTCCGTTGGTTTGCGCCATCGCCTGATCTTCAGTCAACGTCAGCGGCGAACGTATATCGAGATTTCCGGCAGTCACAGTCCATGCGTAACTACTTAGACCACCGCCCCCCACATTATCTAGATGATTACCATAGAGACTTGCCGTTAAAACGGTTGCTCTCTTATTGACGAAGGTCGATGTGATATCAAGATCATCTTGAAAAGTTCTGGCATCAAGATTGAGCATGAAGTTGAGATTAGTATTGCGCGAACGGATCAGTGGATAACTACCAAATACGCTAGCAATCGTCGCTGTTCCGTGTGCATTCAATCGTTCAAACTCATTACCAAGTCGGTATTGCAGGAGCGAGTATGACGCGCCAATTTGCATCTTGCCGGCAGGCATCTGGTAGGTCACACGGCCGTAATACAGTCCGCCTGAAAACGAATCTAAAGTCCTAAAACTAAGTACGTCACCATGCCCAGATAGGTCGTTCAGATTCACGGTCGCACCTGCACGGTTTGCACCGGTATATCGATTACCTTCGTTATCCGCTTCAATACTTCCTGTCACAGCTTGTCCTGGTTCTACATCAACGATGAGATCCGATACACCAACTGAATTACCGGGAATCAAGGTGGATTTAATGCTGACGCCCGGTAGGTCTGAGAGCAATAAAAGACGATGTTCAAGTGGCACAATGGCAATGGGATCACCGCTATTCAACCCCATGAGTACACCGTTTGGCACGTCAGAGACGAGCTTTGTCTGGTTGCGCAGTGTCACCACGCCATAGCGTCCCTCAATGACAGCAATCGTCACCACGCCATCTTTAATGTCCTGCATGGGCAGATAGGCTTGCGCCACAAAATAGCCGTTACGGTGGTAATAGTCGGCAATCTTCATTGCCATACCACGTAACTCTGATAGTGTCATTGCACGATCAGGTGTAAAACCCGTCGTAGCAATGAGCTCTTCTTCGGTATACAAGATTTGCCCAGTCACATGTAGCGACTTGACCAAAATAGTCGCACCGTCCGCGGCAGGAACAGCCTGCATACTATTTTTTTCAACCTCAAATTCCAGTGAATTTTTCTGTGGCACCGGTAAAGGTGGAATCTGTTGCATCTGCCCCCCTGCGCTTGGTAGGTCAACTGCAAAGGCACTTTGGATGAGCGCCAATGAAGTGATCGCAACTATTTTGATTCTTAACATAACCTCTCCTCGCGCTTTTTTATGCAACACCGTTAACTTTTAAAAACGCAACAAAAACAATATTGCGTTGAATCTGAATGTTGAATAGAGCGTAGATATTTGTCAGTGCTCTATCGCACTGATCTGGAACTAAACGTCATCCCTTGTGATATGAATTAATGTTGAAGAAAAAGGGCGAATGAGGAAATCGACACAAAAAAAGAATTTTTTCGGCAGCTCGTATGTGGAAAAAACAAGCTATTCGCTCTTACTGTCATGAGGATAGTACGTCGTATCGTACTGGGTAGGCCTTATCTGTCGAACCAACAAATTGCGTAAATTGTGTGCTACCGCACAGATTCAAACTACCTAAAAGAGAGATAAAGAAATGCTAACGCAAATTCCCAAAAAGAATAGAAAGATTGTTTTAGGAATGATGAAAGAGTGTTACAGCAAGGCGTAGCGTCAAAGTGATGAATCAAGCGAGTGAATTGACATTGTGCAGATGAAATTCTGCAAGGATATCTTTGGTCAATTCCGTTAATAAATAGCTAAATCAATATAGCAATTAAGACCCGCAGAAATATAGATTACCGATGGCTACTCGTTGTCGGCAACACCGAACAGATGTTCGTCTCCAAGCAAGCGTAAATAACTAACGTGGCAAATTAACAGTCGCACTCATTGATTGCATCACGCGGCTAAGGTAAAAATTTCATTCACGGATTCAATCGGAAAAGAGCAGAAAATGAACATACTACAACGCTATTATAAGTCGCTTAATTACCTATTCGCAGTTCTCATAACAACGCTCATAACAACCTTAGTTGCGGGCTGCGGAGGCGGAGGAGGAACAAGTCAAAATCCAATTTTAGGCCTACCTGCGGCCGCACTGGCGAGCGTCACTGTCATGCCATTAACGGCGACGGTTGCGATTGGCGGAGCACAACAATTCGTGGCTACTGCAACGTATAGCGATGGTTCTTCGCGCGATGTGACAGCCACATCAACCTGGACATCTGGCACGACAACTGTCGGCACGGTCAACGGCGTTTCTGGTATGACTAACGGCGTCAGCAGTGGGTCTACGATCATTACTGCCAGCTTTGGTGGCTTGCATGGATCAGCGACGCTGACCGTCTCTCCCGCGTTTCTGGTATCGATGTCGGTCGTTCCAGCTACGCCTGCAATTGCGATTGCGGCCACCCAACAATTCACTGCCATGGGTACTTTTTCCGATGGTACAACCAGTGACATCACGGCAGTTTCCGTTTTTACTTCTGGATCCCCCAGCATTGCGACGACGACAGCGGCGGGTCTCGCAACTGGCGTCTTAGCAGGGACATCAGTCATTACTGCAAGCTCTGGTACTAAAACTGGTACAGCAACCTTGACGGTAACACCGGCAACGCTCTTATCCATTGCGATGATGCCATTGAATCCCGTTTTGAAAATTGCGACGACACAACAGTTCTCTATTACTGCAAGTTATTCTGATGGAACAACAAGCGATGTGACTGCTTCCACCGTATTTACTTCTGCGACACCAACGATCGCAAGTTTTGTATCAGCAAATGGCATGGTAACGGCTGTGGCAGCTGGTTCGTCGGTTGTCACAGGAACTGTGTTGGGAAAATCAGCCAACACCACTGTAACAGTCAGCCCGGCAACACTCACTTCAATCGCAGTCACCCCTGCAACAGCAACTATAGCGGTGGGAAGCGTCAAACAATTTATTGCTACCGGCAATTATTCTGACGGCAGCAGTGCCAATATTACTACCACGGTCAATTGGACATCAGGAACAACAAGTGTCGCTCTTGTTTTACCTAGCGGTGTCGCCAACGGGCTCTCCGGCGGCACATCCACTATCACGGCAGCTCAAGGAGGCTTGACGGGTACAGCGTCGCTCACCGTCACCGCGCAACCCGCAGCGTTGATTTCAATTTCGGTAACCCCGCCATCGGCAACGATTGCCATTGCAGCTACGCAGGCATATACAGCGACAGGTAATTACTCGGATGGGTCCAGCAGCAACATCACTAATTCAGTGACATGGTCCTCAGGTACAACGACTGTCGCAACCATCGTTTCTAGTGGCATCGCGACGGGCGTCGCTGGTGGCACATCCACCATAACTGCAACATCGAATGGAAAATCAGGCACGGCAGGCTTAACAGTCCAGGCAGGACCAGTGTTAAGTGCCATTAACGTGACACCGGCAACTGCCTCTGTCGCTATTGGCGCAACACAAAGTTTTATTGCTACTGGTATCTACTCAAATGGCGCCAGTGCTGATATCACAAACAGCGTTACCTGGACATCAGGTACGAATGCCATTGCAACTGTCCAATCGAACGGCGTTGCAACTGGCGTGTCGGCAGGAACGTCGGGCATCGCCGCGATCTTGGGATCAAGTTCGGGTACTGCACTACTGACGGTCCTACCAGCACTTCCGGCAGCGACAGTGACATCCATTGCAGTTACCCCAGCCTTAGCAACGATTGCAATCGGTGGTGCGCAGACATTTATTGCAAAAGCGACCTATTCCGATGGTACGGTCGTCGATGTAAGTCTTGTCGCTGCGTGGACGTCTGCTAATCCACAGATTGCCACTGTCGTCTCAGGTGGCGCCTCCAGTGGGCTTACCAACGGCATCTCTGGCGGATCCTCTGTGATCACGGCTAGTCTTAGCGGTAAATCTGGAACGGCGACATTGACCGTGACGCCAGCAATCACCTTATCCAGTATTGCCATGACTCCGCTCAACCCTACCGGGCTGGTTGGATCACTGCAGCAGTTTAACGCCATCGGTACTTACTCGAACGGAACGACAAACAACATTACGACCACAGTGACATGGGCATCAAGCGTGACGTCGGTAGCAAGTATTTTACCGTCTGGACAAGCATCAGCCATCGCACCTGGGGTGACAAATATTTCTGCCACACAGGGCGCTCAAAATGCGACAACAACCTATACGGTGACGGCGGCTCCGGCGAGCGTTAATCTTGGTACTGCGGCTAATTTCGCTGTCTTAGCGGGCACCTCGATTACCAATAATTCTGGCGGGATTACCTTAGTCACGGGCGACGTCGGATCTCCTTCACAAACGGTACCACCTGTGCAAACCGCAGGCTTCACTAACTACACGTCAGGAGCGATTCTCACAACGGCACTGGCCGACTTACAGATCGCAATTACCAATGCGAACGCACTTCCATGTACAGTCAGTTCTGCAGGCGGGATTGATTTAGGTGGCCAAACATTGCCACCAGGGGTTTATTGCTACGCTGGAGCAATAACGATTACCGGTACATTTACGATGAATGGTTCTGGCTCTTATGTCTTCCGCACTGGTTCTACCCTCAATAGTGTCGCTAATTCTGCGGTTGCGTTGACAGGTGGTGCAAATGCAGAAAACGTCTTCTGGGTACCAGTCTCAGCAGCCACACTCGGTGCTAACAGTGCGTTCCAAGGAAGTATCCTGATGCAGTCTGCGGCGATCACCATGGGAGACACGGCGACACTACAAAACGGACGCGTCTTGTCAGGTAGCGCCGTAACACTGAAAAACAACGTCATTTCTCGCTAGTCGATATGTAAAAAATAGGAGGGGCTCGCCCCCTCCTTCGCGTCAATCATTCCACCATCGAGAACGGACCTTGATGTCGGCCGTTCCCAAGGAGAAAAATATAATGTCTTCAAAAAAATATAGCGTTTTAAGCCTGATCACTGGCTTGCTGCTCGTCAGTCAAGGTTCTCATGCTGAAGCACCATGGACAAACCCTGATTGGGCAGACTGGTCTAACTCAGCCTGGTATGCAGGTGCAGGCGTTGGACGCTCTGCCGCTACCATTGACCAAGACAGGATCACGGCAAGCTTGATAGAAAATGGTGCCAGTAGCGTGATGTTCAATAGTTCGGAACATGACACGGCTTACAAGCTCATGCTCGGTAAGCAAATGAATCAATACTTTGCCATTGAGGGTGGTTATTTTGATCTCGGAAAGTTTAGTTTTAATGCGACGACGATACCTGCTGGCACTCTGAATGGAACGGCAAATTTCAGAGGGCTGAATGTTGATGTAATTGGTTTTTTACCGATCACTGAACGCTTCTCAGTTTTTGGGCTCATTGGGGCAAATTATGCGAGAGCAAATGTCCATTTTACGGGGAACCGCCTCAATGCGGTAACGAATCCAAATCCAACAGAAACAAAACTCAATCCCAAATTTGGACTCGGACTGGAATATAAATTAACCGAAGCCTTATCGCTTCGCGGAGAAGTAGAGCGATATCGCGTCAATGATGCAGTTAACAATCGCGGAGATATCAATTTTTATTCGATCAATCTCATCTATAAATTTGGCCAGCCAACTTCCCGCCCAGCACCGCCAATGGCAAGAGTAGAACCGCCTGTCAACGTGCCGCCAGCTGCCATCGTGCGGACTGTACCACCACCGCCGCCACCACCAACGCCGACCTCTGAGAAAGTAACCTTCAGTGCAGAAACATTGTTTGATTTTGATAAGTCCATCGTCAAACAAGAAGGAAAAGTTGCACTCATCGATTTATTAAAAAAATTAGAAGGCATGGATACCGAAGTCATGGTGACCGTGGGTCATACCGATTCAATCGGCACCGAAGAATACAACCAAAAATTATCAATGAGACGTGCTGAAGCAGTGAAATCCTATCTCGTTCTTTCTGGTATTGACGCTTCACGGATCTACACCGAAGGAAAAGGTAAAACTCAACCGATTGCTGATAATAAAACATCAGAAGGTCGTGCACAGAATCGTCGTGTGACTGTGGAAGTGATCGGCTCAAGAAAGCAATAAGAACGGCAAGACGGATACTTTTCAGTTATCAGTGCCGCGTATCCGTCTGCTTTTCTTCAATAATTTTTACCCTGTTAATTCATTGGTGTACTCAGACGAATCTTCCCTCTTATTCAACCTAGTACGCAATGACTCTTCACCAACTCTGGAATTTAATCAAAGCCGCCACCTCGTCCTGGATCGACGATTATGCTCAATCCATGGGTGCGGCACTGGCTTACTACACCTTATTTTCGATTGCCCCCTTACTATTAATTGTGATCGCTATTGCTGGTCAAATTTTTGGTATCGAGGCCGCCCGTGGCGAGATCGTCTCGCAATTGCGAGGATTGATGGGAAATCAGGGAGCACAAGCAGTACAGGCCTTGCTAGAAAGCGTTCGCGAACCAGCGGGCAATTTTATTGCGATGACAGTTGGCGGACTGATTTTACTCATCGGTGCGACCTCTGTGTTTGGCGAACTACAGGATGCACTCGATCGTATTTGGCGCGCGCCAAAGCGAGATAAAGATGGTATTTGGCACGTCGTGAGATCACGCATTCTTTCCATCGGCATGATCTTGGGTATCGGATTTTTACTCATGGTATCGTTAGTAGCGAGTGCAGCACTGGCTGCGTTAAGTAAATTGTGGGGTCCTCTTTTTTCAGGCTGGGAAGTCCTCGCCAATCTCATTGATATTGTCGTCAGTTTCACTTTTTCCACAACACTATTCGCTATGATTTACAAAGTGATGCCACGCGTTAACGTCGCGTGGTCTGACGTCTGGATTGGCGCGGCAGTGACTGCATTGCTGTTTACGGTAGGTAAATTCCTGATTGGTCTCTACATCGGAAAAAGCGGACTCGCCTCAGGATTTGGTGCGGCTGGTTCGTTAGTCGTTCTTCTTGTCTGGGTGTATTACTCGGCACAGATATTTTTGATGGGTGCAGAATTCACATGGATTTACGCGTTGACCTTTGGCTCCCATCAAGAACAACTCGCCGAAAAAGAAAGTGACGATCAACAGAGCCCCCCACAGTAATTATGTTCGATAACATACCGAAAGCGCGTTCACAGTCAGCTAGGCTCTGAATGGTTCCCAAAAATGGTCGATATTGATTCTCCAATAACGACCATGTCGCAGAGTTGCTGGGTTTAGGTGAACCTAGATAAATTAGTGCATACTGCGGCCTGCACCGACCTTAACAGTCATATTCAACAAAATTCGCAACGAGCGCGACGAGACCAACTTCTCCGTTGACTTGCTTGCATCCTATTTGTAACGAAAATATTTCGTTCACAACATACTCTTTTCCAAGGTGCCATGATGAATTCTCATTTCGCAAATAGTCTGACCGTCAGGGCTAGGCTCAGGCTTGGGTTCGGCGTCATTTTGGCTTTGCTGTGCATTGTTACCATCATCGGTGTCGGCGAAGTCAATTCGATTGCCCGTGGACTTATTACTATTGGCGACTTCAATAGCGTCAAGCAGCGCTATGCCATTAATTTCCGAGGTAGTGTTCATGACCGCGCCATCGCCTTGCGCGACGTTGTGCTAGTGCCAACGGATCCTGAATTGCAACTGGTATTAGATCGAATGACGAGTCTCACTGCTGATTATGATAAATCAGCTGGACCACTCGATAAGCTGTTTACAGGTACGAAAGAAATTAGTCATGATGAAAAACAAATTCTGGAGAGTATAAAAGAAACCGAATCACGGACATTGCCATTGATTAAACAGGTGATTTCTCTGCGTAAGTCTGGCGATATTGATCAAGCAAAAATTTTGCTTCTCAACGATGCTAAACCTGCGTTTGTAGAATGGCTGTCACGTATCAATCAACTCATCGACTACGAAGAAAATTTAAATCGTGTCGAATCAACTTCGGCACGTTCAACAGCAAACGGATTTCAGACCTTAATGCTGGTCATGTGCCTTGGTGCAATCTTCTTTGGCGCCATCGTTGCAACCTTCATTGCTCGTACGATTACCAAGTCGATGGGTGGTGAACCAAGCGCTGCGAGCAACATTGCGCAGCATATTGCTGCTGGTGATTTAGCGGCTGAAATTCATATCGAAAGTAATGATCGCACTAGCGTGCTGGCGGCTATGAAAGAAATGCAAGCAAGCTTAGTCAAGATCGTGGGCGAGGTGCGAAGTACCACGGATGCTATCTACAACGGGTCAGCAGAAATCGCGTCGAGCAATCAAGATTTATCTCTTCGCACTGAGCAACAGGCATTAGTTTTAGAGAAGACGACGATCTCAATGACAGAACTGACCTCGACAGTAAAACAAAATGCGGACAATGCCAAACAGGCGAATTTGTTAGCCCTGTCGGCTTCGAGTGTCGCCGTTAAAGGCGGCGCGGTCGTCGAACGTGTCGTCCATACTATGGCGTCAATCAATACATCAGCCAAAAAAATCGTTGATATCATTGGCGTCATTGATGGCATCGCGTTTCAGACGAATATTCTGGCGTTGAATGCCGCGGTAGAAGCTGCGCGTGCTGGTGATCAAGGTCGTGGCTTTGCCGTCGTCGCTAGTGAAGTTCGCAATCTGGCGCAAAGAAGTGCCGCTGCGGCCAAAGAAATTAAGGTCCTAATTGGCGATTCTGTCGAAAAAGTCGATATGGGAAGCAAACTGGTGACGGAAGCAGGCAGCACCATGGAAGAAATTGTAGTGAGCGTCAAAATGGTGACTGATATCATGGGTGAAATCATGTTGGCTAGCCAAGAACAGACTACGGGGATAGACCAAGTAGATAGAGCAATTAATGAAATAGATCAGGTGACCCAGCAAAACGCAGCGATGGTAGAGGAAGCGGCAAGTGCCGCATCCCATTTACAAACCTTAGCAACCACCTTATCTGCGCACGTGGCTATTTTTCAATTGAGTCAGACCTCCGACCATTCGGCACAACGTGTAGTGCGTAAGGCATCGGCCAACACAAAACCGATGTTAAAGTTGAAATAATACTGAAGCGGAAGTCCAAACTAGAATAACCGCGAATGGGATCATTGCGATGTGGGTTTTCCGCTTGAGATAAAATAATTTGTGCAAAAACACACTAACAACCGTCCTGCACAGACCCACATTGAATGGCTAATCAACGTTTGATCTTGACTGGCGTTTTTCGCTTGACGGTTGCGAAGACATGATCCCACAAGGAGCTACTGACTCCATAGTAGCAATCTGGTGCGACGCAATGATGTAAAGCATGCCATTGCTTTCTATTGACCAGCCAGCGATTGCGCCCCTTCCAATGATGCGTTGCATGATGGGTGATGATATACGTGGCATAACCGATGACGACGCCGAGTGTTACAGCGGTAGCATAAAATAAGGGCGCAGAAAACCACAATGGCAAAAAGATCAGAACCAGAATTAGTGATGCACTCACGCTCGTTGGTGTGCCAATGCTCGATTTGGGCTGTTGATGATGGCGCTGATGCCAGGTGCTAAATGGCTTCACGCCATGCAAAATGAAACGATGTGAAAGATACTCTACCGCACTGGCAATCACGATGCCTCCCACCACCAACATGAGACTCAACAGCCATTGATCTGACGGGCATATCACACACAGTTCGAGCGTCAATAATACGGTACTACAGCCATAAAATAAAAAATCGATAGCGATATCGCGACGACTTTGTTCTAACGAAAAAAAAGACATGCCCGCCTTTAAATAATTTGTTCGCAACGTCATAGGCAGGTACATCAACGCCCTGCATCCAATTTGCATTCTGGATGCACGCGAATAAAATTACTGTTCGTCAACGTACAGATCCGACCATTGACGTGACTACGCCCTTGCGTTTTACAAAGCGCAGAAAGTGAGCAAGACCGACATGCTCATCAACATGGCAGCATTAAGAACAACATTCAAACAGCGGGAATCAACAACGTACATTTAGCAAGACGCGAACCGTATCTGGGTCATCAATAACGACTTTCCCCCCCTTGTACATCACGGCTCCCGATAATACGATCTGTAACGACGCACTCATTTTACCAAATGTGTCGATATCTTTTTATGCAAACGACGCAGGCCAAGCCAGACGCCAACAACGATGACAGGCAGTGCAATGCCAGTGAGAACATCGGGGTTGATTGACAAACCAGCGGCTTTGATTGCTTTACCAACGTAGCCAAGCAAACCAGTCATGTAATAGGATATCGCGACGACAGACAGGCCTTCAACTGATTGCTGAAGCAAGACCTGCTGCGCTGCACGCTTACTGAGGGATTGCAGGATTTGTCGGTTTTGCTGCTCCTGAACAATGCCAACCCGCGTGCGAAGCAAATCATTGGTTTGCGCAATACGTTCGGCCAGCGCAACTTGGCGGCGGCCGATGGATTGGCAGGTGTTCATTGCCGGGACTAAACGTCTATCCATAAATTCGCCAATGCTTGGCATGCCATGGAAATTGACCTCGCGAAGTTCTTCAATTCGCATCTGCACTAATTTGAAGTATGCTAGTGAAGCGGAGAAGCGGTAATTATTTTCCAGGGCAATCGCTTCTAGACGCGCTGCCAATGCAATGATTTTTTGGAGCAAAACTTGCTCGCCATCGACGTTGAGCGTCGTGTCTGCACTAGAAGAATGCTCGCCTTTGACCATTTCTTCGCACAAGTGTGATAACTCAGCTTCGATGATATTGAGTTCCGGTGCAGATTTTTGCGCGTTCGGCAGTCCAAGCAGCGCCATCATCCGATAGGTTTCGATCTCTAGCACGCGCTGTATCATTCTGCTGGCTTGGTGCTCTGTGAATTGCACGTCACACAAAACAAATCGGCTGAATCCGTCAGGATGAATCAGAAAGTCTGTCCAGACTTCGCCACCGGAGAGGACCTTGCTACCAACAAACATCGACTTGCCAAACAACGATTGCAGCTCTGCCTGCATGGTGGCATTGTCTGCTGAGCCCGCATGGAAAACCACGTGCGCCCCGACCATGACCTGCCCCTGCAAGCTCGCGAGCCATTCATGCGGGACCATCTCGATTGGCATTTGCTCAAACGCTTCTGCTATACCAGGCGCAATGTCGGTTTTTGCAATGGGCTTAGAAGCGAACGTATAGGTCGCAAATTCGGTATGCAATTCCCACTTCAAACGAAAACGTCCAAAGTCGTGATAGAAATATTTTGCGCCCAAACCCGGCGCAACAACACCAAAGTAACCGCATAAATGCACTAATAAAGCATGCTGTGCGTTCTGATGCTCAGCGAGTTCGTTGGAAGCGGACTTCGAATATACCGCCAGATGCGTAAGACACTCTGGTGCATTCAGTGGCATAAACGGCCGCGAGTGAACCTCAGCGGCAAGAGGGACGCGGAGTGCATTGTTTAAATCTGAAAAATTAAAATTCATCGCCAATTAAGCGCCTAGCAACGCTTCCAAAAATACTCATTTCTGAGCGTACTTCGAACAAAAAAACCAGTACTACTACGTAGCGATCAAACACTGTGCAAAAAATCTGTGGATCAACAACCGACACATCAAAGGAATCATACCAAATTCAGACGAAGTCATGACAATCTTCATCAATCACGCGAATCAAACGAATAACACGAATCACGCGATCACCACATCATTGATTGCTATTGTGTACATTTTAATAGTCAAAAAAGAACAGCGTTCATGACAACGCTGTTCTTTATCGTGATGTATACAGTGTTTATTGCAGCGACAGCGGCTCGCCTGGCTTAACGCACTTAGGCAGTGAAGCACTAACGAATGAACTCAACATGCCGCAACGGTAGTTTTTTCCTTGGACGTTCGCTGCAAAATAAATCTGTGTTCCATTCATGGTGTTATCTTTTTGAATATCAGATACTTTGACCACTGACGTGGGTACACTGAACACCTTGGACGTTGCGGCGACGATTTCCTCTTCATTGGCGGTACCCAGTCCCATTTTTTGGGCGACGATCGGTGCGAACGAACATCCAGTCAGTAAGCTTGAGGTTGCCATCAGCATGACGACGGATGTTTTTTTGTAAAAATTGATCATAGTATTTCTCACTTTCATTGTTGCTATCTGTGCGCTTGATTAAAAAGTCGTTAAAAGAGTTCAGTGCCATTTTTGTCGACTAAAACAACTTTTAAGATTTGTGCCTTAACGTGATGCTGATCCAGCGTACTGTCTTGCGCGAACGCATAGATAAGCAAATCAAGAGACTGACCTTGGCTGCGTTTTTCTTCGATGATGCGTGCTTTAGTTTCGTCATCAACTTTGAGCAACTTAAAATCATCACCATTGCTAAATTCAATACGGTAGTCATAGCCCCAACCAAAATTCACGTCATTAGTCAGCGTATGCTGAGGAAATGCTTTTGCCTGAAAGTCGTATTTATCGAGACGAAATTGATCCCATTTCACCTTGATGTAATTGACGCCTTTGGCATTCGCGATCTCCTGATCAATTTTTGGTTTGAGCGCTTTTTGAATATCCTGTTTTTTGAACTCATCACTGGTAGCACGATAGTCTTGCGAGTAATTGAGCAATAACTTGTCGTAATCAACAGGCAGACTGCTCATGGCGTAATAGGTAAACATGACATCTTTATCACTGGTCAGCTCACGGTATTGTGACAAGGGGGTTGCCGGATTTCCCTTTGGCAGTGCTTTGATCTTTGCCTGCTCTGCGGCTTGGGGGGAGGTCGCATCTGCCAGACTTGGTGCTTTATCGCTTTGTGCAGGTGCATTGGTGGTAGCATCATTTTTAGAGCACGCTGTCAACGCAGATACCAAGGTGATGATGCCCAACACGGTAGAGGAATAACGAAAATTCATACTATTTCCTTTTTTAATGGAAAAAAATAATTTAATAAAATGTGGGAATCATTCAGGCTTTGGCTGCCAAAAATCGTGTAATACCAACGAATGCAAGATAGAGGCTGGATAAAACCGACAAGTAGGCGCCCACGCCAACATGAATCGCCCCCATGGCAGCTTTCATCATTTCAGCCATCATCCCATTCATCATCTGAGTGGCCTGTGCACCGCCCCCCATTGCAGAAGAAATTTGTTGCGACGATTTAATACCATCCTCAATACCCAAGTAAAAAGACAGCACCACAAAGAGCATCATTAACAGTGGCAGGCAATTGCCCAAATGTGCTTTGGGGTCTTTCCAGATCTGATAAACAAAGGGACCCACTAGAGACACAAAGGCCAAGAAACCGTACAAGCCTGTGTCGTTGCCACCGCCACTCTCGAGCGCTTGTAACATGCCGCCGCTACCGAGATTCAGAATCGTCAGCAGCTTCCAGAAGGTAATTTTGGCGGTGAGATATTGAGATGCCTGTACAGTCATCGTACTCAAAAAGAACCACGAAATCGCCAGCACCGCTGTTGCCACTAGTACGGGCATGCCAACACGGCTCACCAACTGATGAAGCGCTACTGTTCCTGTTTCTTTGGCAGCTTGCAGGGCTTTATCGGCCTGCTCTTTGGCCAGCTGACTTTCGCTGATGACGCTGATGGCGATGACTTTTTTAGTATCGTCAACGTCAAATTCAACAACGCTGTTGATGACAGGTGCGGTCTCTGATTTCCAGACGCCTTCGAGCTGAAACTCAAATTGATCACCTGCACAACCAATCAGGCCTGGCCCATTGTTGGTATCTCGCATAATACGACCACGTTTTTTCATGTCGTGTACCTTTGCTTTCTGTTGAAATATGAATTAAAGAGTGAATTCAAGCTCCATTAACGAGGAATGCACCATCGTTTTATGCCGCTGGGGAGGCTACTGTGAAGCAGCATCTGCAGTCCTATTCGTTGGTGAAATCAAAAACCGGAAAACAATTTTTAAAAAAAATGAATTATTTTTTAAAAGTGCGAAAAAGAAGAGGGAAGGAAGTGAGGTCTGAAATAAACTGTCGGTCCTGGTCATAACTGTATGACCTAGCCCAGCCTATCCCTTTCGCTCGTGCAGGACAGACGTGTCCCCTTGATGTGCGCTCAAATGAGCCATCAAATGGCAACATACGGCCTGTAACAAAAGGGATTTGGCGGAAGACAGTAAGAGTCGAACTTACGAGAGAATGATTGACATCCCCTGACGGGTTTGAAGCCCGCCCGCACCACCGGATACGTGTGCCTTCCATTTTGCGATTACCACGTTGCTGTGGTAATTTTTCACTACAGCAATCTTACTGCATAGTTGCGGCTTGCCAAAGACTATCGGTCCGCACGACATGCGCATCGCGTAGGCGGCGAGTATAGCCTACACGGTCAAAGAATTCCAGAAATTGAATCGCCCGCTTACGTCCCATTCCACTGACATCCCTAAACGCGGCAGCATTCAGTTGACGGTACGCGCTGTTTTGCGAAGGTGCAACCGCAATCGATTCGGCTAACTGCGCCAATTCAGCAATCCGCTGCCGATGGCAATATAAGTCTCGGACAATCTGATACACCTGTCCACGCAATGCCAGCTTGCGTAATAAACTACGCACCACCTCTTCATGCCGCTGATGTTCTTTCGCCAGATCACGTACCCATGGTGGATCGAAAACAGCCGCATGCAACGACTGTAGCAAAGCATCCGCTAATGCTTGCTGCTCAGGGTCTAATTCAACACTGTGCTCAGGTAGACGCAACCATGGACCTTGTGCAATCACCCCGCCCGATTGCGTCAGTTTCTCAATGACGGCTCGCCATAACGCATCTTCAATTTCTGGCGCCACAATACGCTTGAGGCGCGGGTGTTGTGGTCCGGTTTCGTCCGGAAAATTCGTATGAAACTGACGCAGTGCATCCACAATCTGTGCGTTTAATGCTGTCAGCGTCGCATCAGAAAGGATAATCGCATCCTCACCTCGCAGATCAATCTCAATGGCATCATCGCTTTGATGCAATTGCTCAGACGGTCGCTGTGTCAGCCTGGTCAACATCGAACGCCGGATACCCATGTTGCTATGGGCGATAAGTACACGAGGTTGATCAGTTCCCAAGTAGTCACTGAGGGCATCTAGCCACGCACGTCGCTCAGCGCTGCGGCGTTTGCGCGCAGGACCAAACGGATCAAGAACCCGGCCACCGCCGATGGTGCGCAAGGCCTGCGCGTTACGGATCACAAACCGGTCACCGGGTACGGTATGCACAGGGCGATCAAACACCAATTGCGCGCGCGCACGTTGTCCTGGTTCTATCGTCTCACCTTCAAGCATCAATACCCGCGCCACGCGATGTGCAGCCCCTAGATGCACATGCACTTGTGACCAGGGTTTTAACTGCAAACCAGCGCTCTCGATTAATTGCACATCCACATCGACGCGCTCGCTACATTCTGCCATCGGCGAGGCAACAGCCCAATCACCACGCGCCACTTGTTCTTTTTCTATACCGACGACATTCATTGATAGTCGTTGTCCGGCATAGCCTGCTTCTACCGGACGGTTTTGCGCATGGATGCTACGCACACGGACTGTCCTGCCTGAAGGCGCAAGCGTGATCGTGTCGCCAATCGCTACCTCGCCGGCGGATGCCGTACCGGCGATGAACAAGCCTTTACCACTCAGGTTAAACACGCGATCAATCGCTAACCTAAACAGACGACGATGCTCTTTCTGCGCCAGCGATTGCGCGACCGTCATTAAATGCGCTTTGAGTTCAGCAACACCGGTATCATGATCCAGATGCGCCTGAGTCGGAAAGATGGGTGCACCAGCAAATGAGGTGGGGGCAAGCAAATGCGTAATCTCGGCTTTCACTGCAGCGATACGTTCCGCATCGACGCGATCGACTTTCGTCAGCGCCACGACGCCGCGTTGAATACCCAGTAGTTCCAGTATCGTCAGATGTTCGCGGGTTTGTGGCATGACGCCATCGTCGGCAGCAATCACCAGCAAGGCATAATCAATGCCGCTGGCACCCGCAGCCATGGTATGAATCAGTTTTTCATGACCGGGTACGTCGATAAGGCCAAGGACATCACCATTCGGTAAGGGGGTATAAGCATAACCAAGTTCAATCGAAATACCGCGCGCTTTTTCTTCTTTGAGGCGGTCAGTATCGACGCCAGTTAAGGCGCGGCTCAGCGTGGTTTTTCCGTGGTCAATGTGTCCGGCGGTGCCAACAATCATGGTTTCAGCAGCGTGAGTTGGTCAATAAATTCTTGTTGTTCGCCGTCAAGGCAACGTAAATCAAGGCAGAAAGTGTCGTTGGCAATACGGCCAATGACAGGACGTGGTAACTGGCGGAAGGCTTTTTCAAGTCGGCCCATCGGATTGCTAAGTTTGTGACTAGGATTAACACGAATCATCAGTCCGTAGCTTGGCAACTGGTCTACTGGTAATGCGCCACTTCCTACCTGGCTCGACATTTCTTCTCCATGCACCAGATACGCATCACCCAACGCTTGTTGCACAAGCGGGATCAAGGTCTGTGCCTGTTGCTGCATTTCTGCACGTGGTCGCGTCAATAACCGCATCGTCGTCAGACGTTGTGTCAGAAGTTCTGGAGAACGGTATAAAGCAAGTACCGGCTCTAATGCGGCCAGTGTGATTTTACCTACACGCAAAGCCCGTTTTAAAGGATTGCGTTTAATCTGTGCAATCAGATCGGCACGACCAACGATAATCCCTGCCTGTGGCCCGCCGAGTAATTTGTCGCCGCTAAACGTCACCAGATCAGCGCCAGCTTCAATTGCTTCGCGGACGGTGGGTTCTCGCACCAAGCCAAATTGTTCCAAGTCGATCAAAGTACCGCTGCCCAAATCAACGGCTGTCGGGATTTTGTGTTCACGACCCAGAGCGGAAATCTCCGATAAATCGACACTCTTCGTAAAGCCAGTAATCACATAGTTGCTGCAATGGACTTTCATCAGCAACGCGGTATCCGCGTTGATCGCGTTACGGTAATCTGCCAGATGGGTACGATTGGTAGCCCCCGTTTCGCACAAACGCGCACCGGCACGTTGCATGATGTCCGGAATGCGGAAGGCACCACCGATTTCGACCAATTCACCGCGCGAGACAATGACCTCTTTGCCCATCGCCATGGTATTCAACAGCAGCAATACGGCAGCGGCATTATTGTTAACGATGGTGGCGGCTTCGGCACCCGTCAGTTCACACAACAATTCTTCGACCAAATCGTCACGGTCACCACGCTTGCCAGTGCTAAGATCAAATTCCAAATTCGTTGCCGACGTCATCGCATCAACAACCGCCTTGATCGCTACTTCTGGCAATAAAGCGCGTCCCAGATTGGTGTGTAATACCGTACCGGTCAGATTGAACATCTTTTTGAGATTGGAACGATCTTGCTTTTCCAGCTTCAGGGTCACTTTGTGGATGATGTCACCCACACTTGGTGCTGCATCTACTGTATCTGCTACATCAGTAGCAACGGGCGCAGCATCCTGCGCCAGCGCCGCTTGGCGCATTTCGCTTAATACCGCTTGTACAGAGTGGACAATGCGACTGCGGCCATGCTGCGCAATCAACTCCCCCGCTTCCTGCAATACCTTGTCGACGGATGGCAGACGTACCATCCGTCTGACAACCGATTGATCAGAAGAGGCAGGTACAGCTGATGTCATTCTGTTTCTCCAAACCATAAGAAAGGATTGACGTTACCACGGTTAAAACCTAATTCACTCACCAGCACGTCCAGCGTCAGCGTAGCCAGATCATCGACGAACGGCTCTGCGTTGTAATCGTGTTCTTGATTAAAAATCTTGGTGTAGCACTGGCAATCACCGCAAGTTTCTGCCCGTACATATTTACGGGGATCATTGGCTTTGTTGACCGGCGCCGGCGCAGGTGATGGCGCGTCAATCGGATCAAGCCCCTGATAAGAAATTTTCCCGTTTTGCTCACAGCTCACGCACTTGACGCGCACCATGTGCCACTGACTAGAACACATACCGCACGTCAGATAGCGATAGCCTTGCGACTGACCACCAATACGGATCAGACTCGCGACCGGATGAGAACCGCATACCGGGCACAAGGTAAAGGTTTCTAACATCGGTACTTTTTGCTGATTCAGTTTAGCAGCGCGGGCCGTCCATAAGACTTGCAAGGCAGCGGCAATGAACGGTGCTTGGGCCGGATTCACCTCTTCGTGACGTTGCGCCAAGATCATGTTCGCCTGATCTTCAAGGTCCTCTTCACTTAAGGCGCGGATGCTATCGAGCACGGCATTGAGTTCAGGACGCGCATCGTTGCTCTCGTCGGCAATTTTATCAATCAGTCGATTGAGAATCGTACGCCAGACTGGAGGACGTTTGAGTTGCGCTGCCAATGGCGGCATCATGTGGTCCAGTGCCAAATCCAGAGACTTCTGATCAGGCATATCAAGATCAGCGTCAGTCAGAGACTTTGCAATCTCTGCTTGAGCCAAGATAAGGTCGCGTATGAGCCCCAGATATCCCGCTAAGGCAGAGTTAAACGCGATACCTTCCACCTTGCCATCCACTAAGTCGCGCAACCGCGCCGCACGGGTCGTAAAGAGAGTAGCAGCCGCTTCAGGCAAATGCAAACGCGGAAGCGCCGTATGGTCGAGCGATTCAATTTCGCCACGTTCGATGATTCTTTGTACCAAGATAATTCCAATAGCAGAGCAAAATGCGACGGCTGTCCGTCACAGGGATAATAGGAATAAGACTATTTTAGACTAGTTTGAAGAATAAAGCCGACGCTGTTTAAAGGCGTCGGCTTTGAAAAACAGAGCACTAACAAAGCAATAACGAGGCGCTTCGGGATCATTAATGGCAATCAATCACCTGCCCTGATCCCTGAGACGCTCTCAGCGACGCCGCGTTTAGTGCTTCTCTTCAGAGGCTTTAACAACCTCATCAAACCACAAACGGTGATGCTTACGTGCCCAGCCCAAACTGACCGAGCCACGCATCATCGCGCCAATCGATCCTTTGACCCAGATCGCTGCATAGATATGCACGATGATGCTCGTCATCAGCACAAAGGCACAAAATGCATGCAGTAATGCAGAAAAACGGATCAATCCAATCGGAAACACCCACGAAAAATAAGCGCGCCAGATCACCACACCGGATAACAGCAAACCAGCCATACAGAAGATCAACACAAAAAACAAGATCTTCTGACCAGCGTTGTAGCGACCGATATGTGGCAGATTTTCTTCACGGTTATGAATGACATCCGGCATTTGCTTCATCCACTGATGATCCACCGGCTCCATGACATTGTGATGCCAGAAGCGGAAGACTAGTACAGCAAACAAACCAAACATCAGCAAACCAATAAAGGGATGCAAGATACGCGTCCATTGTCCACCACCCAGCAGATTACTCAGCCAGAACAAAGATGGATGGAACATCGCTAAGCCGGAAATCGCCAGCAGAATGAAAGTCATGGCTGTTGCCCAATGATAGCTGCGGTCATTGGCGGTATAGCGCTCGATCTTTGATGCATCGTGATGATTATTCATGATGCGCCTCCTCAGATGGTGACGATGTTGCTGCAGTTGCCGCCTTAGCTGCCTTCGCTGCTTCAGCCGCTTCTTGCTCATCCTTTTCAGTCACTTCATTTGGACCAATACGGGTGTAATGGAAGAAGCCGATCACAGCGGCGGCGGCCATACTTGCCACTGCCAGCGGTTTGGACAATCCCTTCCAGATACCGACCATCGGTGAGATGCGCGGTTTATTTGGAAGACCATGGTACAGCGATGGATTATCTGCATGGTGCAATACATACATCACGTGCGTTCCCCCCACACCAAGCGGGTCATACAAACCAGCGTTCTCGAACCCACGTGATTTCAGGTCGGTGATACGCTCTTCTGCATGTTGCTTCATGTCTTCTTTGGTACCGAAGACAATCGCACCGGTTGGACAAGTTTTAACGCAGGCTGGTTCCTGACCAACAGCAACGCGGTCAGAACACATCGTGCATTTGTACGCACGGCTGTCTTTTTTCGAGATACGAGGCACATCAAATGGGCAACCACTGACGCAGTAACCGCAACCGATGCAATTCTCTTCCTGAAAATCGACAATACCGTTGGTGTATTGCACAATCGCACCCGGTGCAGGACAGGCCTTGAGGCAACCTGGGTCTTCACAGTGCATACAACCATCTTTACGAATCAACCATTCCAGATCGCCGTTCGGATTTTCGTATTCAGAAAAACGCATCACTGTCCAAGAGTTTTCGGTCATGTCAGTAGGATTGTCATACGTGCCGTGGTTTTCACCAACTTCGTCACGCAGATCATTCCATTCCATACACGCTGTCTGGCATGCCTTACAGCCGATACACTTGGTGGTATCTATGAGCTTCGCTACCGTGCCCGTGATGGGTTCACGGACAGACGGTGGCTGCACCGTGGTGGCGGACATACGTTTAATATCAAGAGATTGAAGTGGCATGGGTTCTCCTAGGCTTTTTCTACTTTCACCAAGAAGGATTTGAATTCCGGTGTCTGGGAATTCGCGTCACCTACTTCTGGTGTCAGTGTGTTGACCAAATAGCCTGGTTTGGCTACACCTGTAAATCCCCAATGGATTGGCAAGCCGACCGTTTGGACAGCTTTACCTTCAATCATCAATGGCTTGATACGTTTCGTGACGACGGCCTTAGCCACAATGTGACCACGCTTGGAACTCACTTTGATTTTATCGCCCGCTTTGACACCAACTTGTTTTGCCAACTCTTCACCGATCTCGACAAACTGTTCAGGCTGAATAATCGAATTCAGCTTGGCGTGTTTGGTCCAGTAGTGGAAGTGCTCGGTCAACCGGTAGCTTGTTGCCACGTGCGGGAACTCATCATGCGTGCCTAATTGTTCACGATCACCCGCAAAAATCCTCGCAGCTGGGTTGCTGGTGGCGCGTGCATTTTTTGGATGCAATGGGTTGTAACCCAGTGGGTTCTCAAACGGCTCGTAATGCTCTGGGAAAGGTCCTTCATTGAGGCCTTTGGAGGCAAAGAAGCAAGCTACCCCCTCTGGCGTCATAATGAATGGCCCCATACCATTTTCTGGTGGTTCATCCGCCTTAAAGTCAGGGATGTCAGCGCCAGCCCAGTTGGTACCGTTCCACGCAATCAGCTTACGGGTTGGATCAAACGGCTTGCCATTGACGTCACACGATGCACGGTTGTACAACACGCGACGGTTCGCAGGCCATGCCCACGCCCAGTTGAGCGTCTGACCAATCCCTGTCGGATCGCTGTTATCACGGCGCGCCATGTTATTACCTGCTTGCGTCCATGAACCGGCAAAGATCCAGCAACCACTTGACGTAGTACCGTCATCACGCAGCATAGCAAACGATGGTAATTGCTCGCCTTTTTTGACCAGAACCTTCGTTGGATCTTTCGGGTCAGTGACATCCGCCAAAGCGCGACCATTAAACTCTTTAGCAAGTTCGTCCGGGCGCGGTGATTTTGGATTAGCGTAAGGCCAAGTCAGATTGACGATTGGATCTGGGTACTTACCGCCTTCGGTTTTGTACATCGAACGCATGCGCAGGAAAATCCCTGACATGATATCGATATCACTACGTGCTTCGCCCGGTGGCTCTGCACCTTGCCAGTGCCATTGCAATACCCGTGAAGAACTGACTAACGAACCGCTTTCTTCTGCGAAGCAGGTGACTGGTAAGCGGAAAACTTCGGTCTGAATCTTACTTGGATCAACGTCGTTGAACTCACCGTAAGGTTTCCAGAACTCTGCCGTCTCGACTGCTAGCGGATCCATCACGACCAAGAATTTGAGCTTGGACAATCCCTCAGAGACTTTTTTCTTATTCGGCGCGGACGCCAAAATATTAAAGCCCTGGCAGATATAACCAGTCATTTTCCCTTGATGCATTAATTCAATGGCTTGCATCATGTCGTATGGCTTGTCCAACTTCGGCAGGTAATCATAGCCCCAGTTGTTTTCAACTTTGGCCGCATCACCCCACCACGTTTTCATCAAACTAACGTGGAACGCACGGTAGTTTTTCCAGTAACTGAGCTGATTTGGACGCAATGGCTTTTTAGCACGTACACCGATGTACGCTTCAAAATCCTGCTCACTTTCGGATGGCAAGGTCATATAACCAGGCAACAGGTTCGACATGAGACCTAAGTCCGTCAAGCCCTGAATATTGGAGTGACCGCGCAACGCGTTCATACCACCACCGGCGATACCGATATTACCCAGCAAGAGCTGCACCATCGCGCCAGCACGGATCGTTTGCGACCCAGTACTGTGATGTGTCCAGCCAAGCGCGTACAGAATCGTTGCAGCACGACCAGGAACTGCCGTGGATGCAAGGGTTTCAGCAACATGCTTGAATTTTTCTGGCGGAACACCACAGACGCGGGAAACCAATTCTGGCGTATAGCGGGAATAGTGTTTCTTCATCAATTGATAGACGCAACGCGGATGGTTCAGCGTTGGGTCAACGACAGCGTAACCGTCTGGACCAATTTCATAGCTCCAGGAGGATTTGTCTGTGTACTTGCCCGCTTTTTCATCGTAGCCGGAATACAGACCATCATTCAATGCAAAGTCTTCGCGCACGACGAATGGCATGTCAGTGTAGTTCTTGACATACTCGTGCTGAATCTTATCGTTGGTTAGCAAATAATTAATGATCGCGCCTAGGAAAACGATATCCGTTCCTGTGCGTGTTGCCACATAGTAGTCAGCAACCGATGCGGTACGCGTAAAACGCGGATCAACCACCATCAGCTTTGCTTTGTTATGTGCTTTTGCTTCTGTGACCCATTTAAAGCCACAAGGATGTGCTTCGGCGGCATTGCCACCCATGACAAGAATTACATCGGCATTTTTAATATCAACCCAATGATTCGTCATCGCTCCACGGCCAAACGTCGGGGCAAGACCTGCCACCGTCGGACCATGTCAGACACGCGCCTGATTATCAAATGTCAACATCCCCAAACTACGCATGGTTTTGTGGGTCAGATAACCGGTCTCATTGCTTGAAGCAGAGGCGGCCAGCATACCCGTTGTCAACCAGCGATTGACCGTTTTGCCGTCTGCGGTTTTTTCCACAAAATTGGCATCGCGATCTTGCTTCATCAGCTTGGCGATACGATCTAAGGCATCATCCCAAGAGATTTTTTTCCACTCTGTACCGCCTGGAGCACGATATTCTGGCGCCAGCAAACGGTTTGGACTATGGATGAAGTCAATCAGACTTGCACCCTTAGGGCACAATGTGCCGCGGTTAACCGGATGATCGGCATCACCCTCGATATGGATGATACTGGCCGTGGCATTTTTAGCGCCATCACCCAGTCCGTACATCAGAATGCCGCAACCGACTGAGCAATACGGACACGTATTGCGTGTTTCAGTCGTGCGAGAAAGCTTGTATTGCCGCACTTCCGCAAGTGCTGCTGTCGGCATAAATCCGAGCAGCGCCAGGCTAGAGCCTGCAACCGTTGAACCGGTTATCTTGAGAAACTGACGGCGAGAGATTTGCGTCATGGCTATCCTCGTTCGTGGTTATTACTGTCGAAAAGTAAGAAAACAATTCGAGATATTCTTTGTAAAACAAAAAAATCTTAACATATCTGATGCCGCTGCGCTGAACGCGCCCCATGTGGGGAGAAGGTAAAACACCCGTTTTCACACAGAATGGTGCGAAATTGACGTTAAGCTGCATATACTCGCTATAGCACAAATCTGACTTAATACAATATTTGAGGTCAAAAACTGGTCGTCATTCCAATATCTGAAACAAAATTGTTTTTACAAAAATAGCGGATATACGCGTTACGGAAGTTGTGAAATAGACGCTAAATGAATAATTTATCTTTAACAATTGTTCACATCAGCGGCGATCAGAATCGCTGCTCTCGTCATCACGCAAACAACGATGATTCTCTTTTTACAAAAAAACACCTGACATAACGACGTCAACAAATACTTAACTGTTTACAAATCATCAATCAACGACTTTGACCAAATTGCGTCCTGATTGTTTAGCGAGATAAAGCATCCGATCAGCCTGAGCGAGCCAATCAGAAGGTGCCTTATCTCTGTCCATGGGTGCAACGCCAATCGAAATCGTGACAGGATAATCGTCAATGATGGCAGATTCGCTGACAAGAGTTCGTAGCTCTTCGGCTAATTTAGCGGCTGCTTGGATAGGCGCTGATTCAACAATGACGACAAATTCTTCGCCACCATAGCGGAACATCAGGTCAGAAGCCCGGGTGCGAGTACGCATCAAACTGCAGATGCGCGACAGCACATCATCGCCCACCAAGTGGCCGAATTTGTCATTGATTCGTTTGAAATGGTCAATGTCGATCATGAGCATGCTGGACTCATTACGCGAATTTCTGGATTTCGAATACCGCAAAAGGTAAGCGTCAAGCGCCCTCCTGTTTCCTGTATCGGTAAGAAAATCTCTTTCAGCCTGCAGGTTCAGCTCTCTGTGCTGGATCGCCGTCCGGAGCGAAAAAATAGAGGCAAACAGATTAATTAATATAATCGTGACCATGATGGTCAGCAGATTGAGCGAAGGTACCTGCCCCATCAGAATCACCATCAAGGCCGACAAAGATGTCGCGTTAATGATGATGGCAGTTCTCGGGCTTGAAATAAAAAAAACAGAAATCATTGTCGGGTAGGCCCACGAAATCAGACTAATCCCGTTCACTTTGACTGCAGCGACCAAACCTGCAGAATAGAATACCGAAACCAGAACACTGGCAAGTTTAAACCGACCAGTCCGCCAGACATAAGTCATGACGCCAAATACACAACCCATAATGAAAAAATCAACCATGGCGGCTAACCACGCATGCTGAGTCAGACGATAGATGGCAAAAGGGAAGATACTTGGAATACTCAGTGCGCACATTAACAGCAAAATAAACTCTTCTTTGCTGCGTTTGCGTAACGAAGCAGTCTTTAACAAGAGTTTTTCTTCGACACTGGCAAAATTCATATTCATCGCCTCGTTAGCTGGCAACTGGAATCAGCCGCCGTACATATCACTCACTATGCATGAGAATTATTTTACGATATTAATGTGTATCAGACTCAGTGAACCATTGAAGGGGTGAAACCAATCTTTTTTCATACAATAATAAAAAAACAATGGCAGCTACGCAGCCAGTTGTCTTTCGAGCCAGAGGAGTGCAGACGCCTCGTCGTTAGCGAAATAGTGTGGTTCGCCTGACATAATGTACATCTTTGACAACATAAGCTGATGAATTCGCGCGAGAGCAATTGGCCCTTCAAAGACGAGTGCCGTGCCGCAACGCCCCAGTTGACGATGGCCACGAATCATCTCTGCTAACTCATCAATGGATTCTGCTGTGTGCAGTGGCTCACCACTGAGCACGGCAAGCAGAACCCAAGGGGCACCAGATAGTGCCTGAATGATTCTTTCAGCTGCATCACGATACGCATTGACAGCGTGAATATTCCAAGGTCCACAGACGCGGCTGATCATCATTCGCCCTTCAATACGTAGCTCATATTGACCTTGTATCTGATATTGGAACTGATTGTTCGGGGTAGTTATGTTACTCATTATCTTTCATCCTTCCACAACACTGCAGACTGAGCAAACGCTCTCTCAGATTCACTCGTTCTGTCATTGATGGGACGGGTTGATAATGCCGATTGAACGTATTCAACGAGCGTAAAAACGATTCTCAGATCTGGTGCAGTTGTTTATTCTTCTAAAAACACGACACACAATTTTTTGACAAGTAAGCGTGACTCACATCTAGCATCGTCATCGAACCGAGGCAAATTGGCAAGTTAATGATTGCAAAATACATCCCTTATCGCTACATATTGGTGTGTACGTTGAACCATGGATCGAATCAAGTATTCCTTATCGACAAACTCGTCGATATAAAAAAATCATGCCGTCACAATGACGGCATGATTTTTTTACCAGCTGACTTCACCCGCGCCAATGCGGGGTCTTATTGACGTGCAATATCGCTTAAAACAGAATCTGTTAAGCAATTAGTACTGCATAAAAATACGTTGTAGTTCTTTGGTGTCATTTGTACTTGTCATTGCAACACTTGCCAAGATACGTGCTTTTTGTGGATTCAGGTCATGGGCCACCAACCAATCGTATTTATCGTCAGGTTGCTCGGCATTGCGCAAAACAAAACCACCCCCATTCACATGAGAAGAGCGAATAATCTGAATACCCTTGCTACGTAATTCCTGCAACACTGGAACCAACGTACCACTGACGGAACCATTACCCGGACCAGCGTGGATAATGGCCTTGGCGCCAGCCTGTGCAAAAGCGCGATAGGCGGTGTCATTGACGTTACCACTCGCGTACGCAATGTCAACCAACGGCAATGATTTAATTTTATCGATATCGAACTCAGAGCTGGAGGTATGACGCTTATCCAGACGACGGAACCAATAAGTTTTACCTTCAACGATCATCCCTAGGTCACCCCATGGGCTTTTGAATGCGTCTGGGCGGATATTGATCGTTTTCGCGACATCACGACCGCTATTGATTTCATCATTCATCACGACCAAGACGCCACGACCACGGGAGTCTTTATTACCTGCCACGCTCACGGCGTTGTACAGATTCAGCGTGCCGTCAGCGGACATTGCTGTACCAGGACGCATAGAAGCGACGACAACGATAGGCTTATCGCTATGAATTACCAGATTCAAAAAATACGCTGTCTCTTCGGTGGTATCCGTACCATGGGTGATGACTACGCCATCGACATCATCACGTTTGAGTAACTCAGAAACGCGGCGACCGAGGGTCAGTAAATTGTCATTACGCAAGCTTTCGGAAGCCACCTGAAATACCTGTTCACCATGCACGTTGGCGATCTCGTTGAGTTGCGGAATCCCAGCGATCAATTTATCCACCGGTACTTTAGCTGCCTGATAAGTGGCGCTGTTCGTGACATCCGCACCGGCACCAGCAATCGTTCCACCGGTCGCCAAAATCACAACATTTGGCTTGCCATCTGCCAGCGCCACCGACGCCAGTGTCATCGCCAATACAGCAGCACACAACTTTTTCCATGACATTAAATTTTTTTTCATTCTAGGTCTCCTCAACGCATATTTAAATGGGAGTCGAAGTATAGCCAATGCCTTTTCTATCTCAGCTTGCGGTTAACACTTAGCAAAAGTGAAATTAAATTTTCATTCGTATCAGTAAAGAATTCTTAAAGAGCGCATTACTGACTACAAAAGAAGCAGAAAAAATAGCGTTTATGACTGAGCGCAATCAAAAAAATGTGACTGAAAATCTTTTTTCACCCTATCACTGGGCGGTACACCGATTATTTTTCTTATAAATTATTTTGTTTGGAATCTACAACACATAATTTTTTCTCTTGGTTCTGCAAAGCACAGACTTCATTGAGAATGGAACGATGTAAAAAACACTAAATAGCACCATGCTATGTCAGCCACACTAGTCAGCCACACTCTTCCGTAGCGCCGTTGACAACGACGACGGCGACTGCGCTAACAAATGAAAGTGTAGTTCTATATTGTCCGCAGTGAATGGTAATTCCATCGTTGAACCGTCCCCTATTCCGAATTCACTCCCAGAAAAAACGCACGTACCATCGACGATCATCGCTTGATTGTGTGTTACCAGTATGACTGGTGCTGTAATGGTTCTAGTGTGTCCCTTGATGGTGAGCGGGCCTGTAAATTCATAGTTATGTCCCCCTACAAATTTAATACTGGTTGCTGAAAAGATCACCGTTGGAAAAAGATCGACATGAAACCAATTCTTTCCTGTCAATTCACGATAAGAATCGTCCGTCCCAAGTTCAATACTTGTCAGGTCTAAGACAAATAGCGCATGCGATGAGGATAAGTGAGAAGGATCGACATTCAACGTCACCGCATATTTTTTTACATGCCCCTCAACCCGTAAGCCCATTTTCTTCAAGTCGATATTTACCCGATTTATTGTCGATGGATGAATGGTAACTTCGCTGGCCAGACTACTGCTGCAGATGATCTGCAAGCCGATGAGAATAAGAGAAAAAATAACGGTAACGATGGGGCCCTTTTTAAGTAATGCGGACATAAAAAATGATTGGCAGCCTAGATGAGCGGTACATTGGCCTAAAAAATACAGGTAATAAACCATCCTATCCGAACTTCAAGCTGATTTAATTGATTACCCCTCTGCTATATCAAATCAGCATACAAACCCACAAATAATTCATACGGCAAGCCATCATCGCGCAGCTAGTATCGTTACACAGAATCCACTTGATCGATTTTGTGTGAGTACCCATTCCATTTAAAAAAAAGAAAACCAGTGCCTTTATCTGGTATTTCTCATCAGGAGACAATGTTGAAATCCAAACAGTTAGCGAAAGCTTTTTTATTCACGGCAGCGCTCTCGGCAATGGCATTGCCCGTCCAGGCGCAAACACAAACAGGTGCCTTTGCTTATGGTGCTGATGTCAGCTGGGTCAATCAGGAAGAAGCCGGCGGATATGCGTTCTATAACGTGAACAAAGTCAAAACAGATCCCTTTGTATTGCTCAAAAATATGAATGTCAATGCAGTCCGTTTGCGCGTCTGGGTGAATCCTGCAAACGGCTGGTGTGATGGTGCGGACGTGCTCTATAAAGCAAAACGAGCAGCGGCCCAGGGGCAACGCATTATGATCGATTTTCATTACAGCGATGTCTGGGCAGATCCAGCGCACCAGACCTTACCAGCAGCATGGGCAAAGGATACGCTGGCACAGCTTAATACCCACGTCTACGGTCATACCTCTGGCATTTTGAGCTACCTGAAAACGAATGGTATTGACGTTACGTGGGTACAAGTAGGGAATGAAATCAACAGCGGTATGCTCTGGCCCCTAGGCAGCACATCTAACTTCGGACAGTTAGCACAACTCATTAACAGTGGCTACAACGCCAGCAAGTCAGTGTACCCCAATGCAAAGGTGATCTTGCATCTCGCTAATGGCTACAACAATGCAAATTTTCAGTGGTTTTTCGATGGCGTCAAAGGGGCAGGAGCAAATTGGGATGTGATTGGCATGTCGCATTATCCTGCGGCTGCCAGTTGGCAAACCTTAGATACAGAACTGGCAGCAAACATGAGCAAGATGGTTGCGCGCTATAACAAACCCGTCATCATTAGTGAAGTGGGCATGGACTACGCACAAGCAAGTGCGGCACACAGCATGCTGACGGACGTCATCGCAAAAAACAAAGCGCTGGGCACCTACGGCCTAGGCGTCTTTTACTGGGAGCCAGAAGCGTATCCGGGCTGGCAAGGCTATACGATGGGTGCACTGAATGCCAATGGACAATTTACCGCCGCACTCGGTGCGTATGCACAGTAATCATCATCAACGGCGTATGCAGATGCTTCCTGTCTGACTACCTAGCGCCTCTAGCGTGCAAGACGCGCTGGGGGCCTTTCTCTATGTCTCCCGCAATATCAAGTGACATAAGAAAACATCATTCAAGATCACGAACGTATTCTAATTTCATATACATCTGAGCAAATTATTCATATTTGCTATCTAGATAATCCGATTAAGATCGTTCACGTTTAATGACAAATAACGAATTCATGAAAATTACCAAACTCACTACATACCGGATTCCTCCTCGTTGGATGCTATTAAAAGTCGAAACGGATGAAGGCGTTGTTGGCTGGGGTGAACCAGTCATCGAAGGCCGTGCCCGCACTGTTGAGGCAGCAGTCAAAGAAATGGAACCCTATCTCATCGGTCAGGATCCAGCGCGCATTAATGATCTGTGGCAAACCATGTATCGCGGTGGCTTTTATCGCGGTGGCGCCATTTTAATGAGTGCAATCGCAGGGATTGATCAGGCATTATGGGATATCAAAGGCAAAACGCACGGACTGCCGGTCTATGAATTGCTCGGTGGTTTAGTTCGTGATCGGATGAAAACCTATAGTTGGGTGGGTGGAGATCGACCTTCAGATGTCATCGCTGGCATTGCCAAACTACGTGAAGCCGGTTTTGACACCTTCAAAATGAATGGCACGGAAGAGTTCGGCATCATTGATACGGCCGCGGCTGTCGATGCGGCGGTAGAACGTATTGCTGAGATCCGCTCGGCGTTTGGTTCATCGATTGAATTCGGCATTGATTTCCATGGTCGCGTTGCAGCGCCAATGGCAAAAGTGTTGTTACGTGCTCTGGAGCCGTATCGTCCTTTATTTGTCGAAGAGCCTGTACTGGCCGAACAAGCAGAATACTATCCACGCCTAGCAGAGAGCACGTCGATACCTTTGGCGGCGGGTGAGCGCATGTATTCTCGGTTTGAATTTAAATCGGTATTCAGTCAGGGAGGCTTGTCCATCGTCCAGCCTGACCTGTCTCATGCTGGCGGCATTACTGAATGCTACAAAATTGGCGCAATGGCTGAAGCCTACGATATTGCGCTCGCACCGCATTGCCCGCTCGGACCGATTGCGCTTGCAGCCTGCCTGCACGTCGATTTTGTATCGCACAATGCCGTCCTGCAAGAACAAAGTATGGGGATTCACTATAACAAAGAAGCGGATCTCCTTGATTACGTTGTCAATCGCGAAGACTTTAAAATTACCGATGGCTACATTAATCCCTTGCCAAAACCTGGCCTCGGTGTAGAAATAGATGAAGAGCGCGTCATCGCAGCAAGTCTGAATGCGCCCGATTGGCGTAATCCGTTGTGGCGCCATAAAGATGGTAGCGTTGCAGAATGGTAAGCCCGACAAGCGACGCATTGACGAGCGCTGAGATCGCTGCTGCCCGTTTAATCGGGATTGATTGGGGCAGCACAGGATTAAGATCGTTCATCATCGGCGAGGGAGGCGTTGTTATCGCATCTGCGAAAGCAAAATTGGGCGCGTCTTCCATGCAGGGGAAAGACGCTTTTGCCTCGACGTTTAATGCATGTCTTGGTGACTGGATAGTACAACTCCATCAGGCCGGAAAAAAATTACCTGTCCTGGCCTGCGGTATGGTTGGTAGCAAACATGGCTGGATCGATGTTCCCTATATCGACTGTCCTGCAAACAGTCATCAGATCGCCCGCCAGCTTGGCGCAGTGGCTGATGTGCCTGTATCGACTGCCCTCTCTTTGTCTACCGATGTATATATCGTTCCGGGCTTGCTTTTTAATCCCATCCACGCCGCGCCCGACGTGATGCGCGGCGAAGAGACGCAAATTGTTGGCGCACTCAACGCGTATCCGGTTCTGCATCAAGAAGCCTGTCTGGTGTTACCTGGTACCCATTCCAAATGGGCCAACGTCAGACAGGGCAGCATCCTCGGTTTTGCGACGCATATGACGGGCGAGTTATTTGCCGTCTTAAGTCAGTACTCAGTATTGGGGCGCTTACTGACGACCGACAGCGACGAACACAACTCGGCCGCATTCATTGCAGGCGTTGAAGCGGCACGCGACCATAGCCAAGCAGGGCTCACCCACCAGTTATTCGCTGTTCGTAGTCTGGGCATTACAGAAAAATTAAACGGCGTTGAGTTAACCGACTATCTATCCGGCTTACTGATAGGACATGAACTCAACGCAGGTCTTGCCTGGCGCGCCGACGCGGGGCTAGATTCAGCACCGCTTGTGCTTATTGGTGAAACTGCCTTATGCCAACGCTATCAGCAAGCACTACTCAATGTTGAACAAACGCATTCATTGGTCTTACCCAATACAGCACCACAAGGTCTATGGCATATCGCAAACGCAGCGCAGTTGGTCTGAATGAAGCATAGACGGACGTTAAGCTACCTCACTTTTTTATGGTCTCTTTTATAAAATGAAATCCATTGTCACTCCTTTTGATCTTGCATTTAATCACCTCCCCTTAGTCGCCATTTTGCGCGGCATCACGCCTTTGGAAGTTGAGACGGTGGGCCACGCACTTTATGAAGAAGGCTTTCGCTTAATCGAAGTCCCCCTCAACTCACCGAATGCGTTAGCGTCTATTAAACTCCTCAGACATTGTTTGCCAGCAGACGCGGTCATTGGTGCGGGGACCGTCCTGACACAAGAAGCGGTTGTTCAGGTGCGTGATGCGGGTGGCACACTGATTGTTATGCCACATGCCGATGTCAACGTCATCAAAGCAGCCAGAAATTTGGGACTGTTTTGCTTACCTGGCATTGCGACCCTGACAGAAGCCTTTGCGGCTATCCATGCAGGCGCTGATGCATTGAAAATTTTCCCCGCTGAGTTGATCACACCTGCCATACTCAAAGCCATGAAGGTCGTATTACCGCCAGCATTACCGCTGTTACCGGTTGGCGGCATTACGCCTGAGCGTATGCCTTCCTATCGCGAAGCAGGTGCCGCAGGATTTGGTCTGGGCTCTGTCCTTTACGCACCAGGCATGACTGCGGAAGACGTGGCAAAGCGTGCACGTCAATTTGTTCAGGCGTGGAAATAAATTAAAAATTTAAAAATTTAAAAATTAAAATCAAGCGGTACGGAGACAGCATGACCCAAAAAAAACAATTAGCGCTATGGATCACTTCACTTTTTTTATCCGTAGGTCACGCAGAGGTACGACCAGATAGCGCACTTCTAAAAATTGATGCAAGTGGTGTTGCTGTGCCAATTCAGAGTCAGCATTTACGTATGGGTTCAGCAATAGCTCCCAATGGCGAACGCTTAGAAATCAATAACCAATATCTGCTCAAAGCGGGCAAGCCATGGCTGCCCGTGATGGGCGAGTTTCACTACTCACGCAGCCCAGAAAATACTTGGGAGGCCGAACTCCAGAAAATGAAATCAGCAGGTGTCAATATCGTCGCCAGCTACATTATCTGGAACCATCATGAAGAACATGAAGGTCAGTTTAACTGGAAAAAAAATCGCGACTTACACCGTTTTATTGCTCTTTGCGAAAAAGTCGGTTTGAAGGTGGTGGTGCGTGTGGGACCGTGGTCGCACGCAGAAGTACGCTATGGTGGTTTTCCAGATTGGGTCGTCAATGCCATGCCAACCCGTGGCGATGACCCACAGTATTTGCACTATGTAGAACGCCTTTATACACAAATTGCACAACAATTAAAAGGCCAGCTCTGGAAGCAAGGTGGCCCTGTCATCGGCGTACAATTAGAGAACGAATACAATCTAAACGGTCCACAACAGGGCGCGCAGCATATCAAAACGCTCAAAGCAATGGCACAAAAAGTCGGTCTGGATGTACCAATGTACACCGTCACCGGCTGGGATAACACGATTTATCCGCAAGGTGAAGTGGTTCCCGTCTTTGGTGGTTACCCAGATGAACCTTGGGGTGTCTCGACGACGGAATTACCACCGAAAGAAACCTATGCTTTCCGATTTGATAGCCGAGTCAGTGGCGACTTAGGCGCACAAACCGTCGCCACCGCCCCTGGCACCGCAGAAGCCGATGCGCATCTGACACCGTTCTTAGGTGCAGAATATGGTGCTGGCTTACCAGCGATGTATCGTCGTCGCACGGTTGTCTCCGGTGATGACATTGCCTCCATGTTGCCGGTACAACTGGGATCTGGTGTCAATTTGCTTGGCTATTACATGTTTCATGGCGGCCGCAATCCAATGACGAGTGCAGGTACCTCGTTGCAGGAAAGCTCAATGAGCGGTGCTTATAACGATACACCAATGATCAGCTATGACTTTCAGGCGCCATTAGGCCCTGACGGACAACAACGCGAAGTCCTAGAATTATTACGTCCCTACCATTACTTTTTAAACGACTTTGGTGCCTCACTGGCACCGATGATCGTCAAAAAACCAGAGCAAGTCCCCGCCAACGAGACGGATTTACATCCACTGCGTTGGTCAGTACGTAGTCAAGGCGATCATGGTTTTTTATTCGTCAACAATCACGTGCGGCAATATGCAATGGCGGCGCATCCTGAAGTTCGTTTTTCTGTGAAGTTAAATTCAGAAACCATCGATTTCCCGCATTCACCCGTGACGATTGCAGATGGCCGCTATTTCATCTGGCCTCTGAATCTGGACGTGGGAGGTACCACCCTGCGTTATGCAACTGCACAACCTATCGCAACGCTAGATCACGGTACAAACGGGATGACGTTTGTATTTGCCGCGTCAGGGGATATTCCGGTTGAACTTGGTTTTAATGCCAGCGACGCCGCTTATATCAGCGCGCCTAATGCATCGCTGACACAAGACAACGGACATCTCAGGATCGATCATATCCACGCCGGTAGCGATATGACTGTCACGATTCGACGCCCCAACGCAAAACCTGTGCATCTCCTTATCCTGACCGAGCAACAGGCCCGCCACTTAACCATCGGCGATCTGCAAGGACAACGCCGGTTAATCATCAGCGAGCAGCAATCGTATTTGACACAACGTGGATTGGAATTACGTTCGACCAATAATCGCCGCTTCCATGTGGAGATTTTTCCAGCCATCGCTACTGGCGCGCTGAAAAACACCCTGCCACAACTACATGAAATGGCCGATAAAGGCATCTTTCAGGTCATCGAGGCGGAACAACCTGCTGTCGACCTGACGGTCAACGCATCATTACTCCGTGAGGCAAAACCAGTCGCAGCGGTTATGACAGGCGGTCTCGCTAAAGCCGCACTAGAACCAAAGCCCGAGAGTTTTAGTGCAGCAGCGGCATGGCAACTCTCCCTCCCGAACTTATCATTGCAAAAAGCACTGGCATCACCAGGGGTCGCAGACGTCTTACTGTCGATCGATTTTGTCGGCGATATTGGCCGTCTGTTCAGTGGCGTTGAATTAATCGATGACTGGTATTACTCAGGCTATGGCTGGCAGGTCGGACTCCGACAATATGCCACCAAACTAGCAACTCAACCCGCATCGACGCTGACCCTATCTGTCTTGCCCCTGCGTGCTGATGCGCCGATCTATTTACCAAAAGAGAGTCGTCCTGACTTCAAAGGCGCAGCACAAATCGCGGACTTACATCAGGTCAGACTCATACCGGTTTATCAACTGAGCATCCCTGCTAGAACGTCTGACAAGACAATTTCGCACTAACAAAGGGCATTGTGTTGGTTCTGGCTCATCTATAACAAAACAATATAGATGACAATAAAAAATATATTTGTCTGATATGGCGCTGCTTGCAATAATATATTTCGCAAAAGCAAAACTGGATGAGTACTGATGCCGACGCAGCGTCAGCACCGCCAATAATACACGAGACAAATTAACAAAAGAACACTGATGAGCGCGAGCACTAACACCCTATCGAATAACGTGATGTCATTAGCACTCGCTCAGGAAGCGGTTTTGGGTGAGGGTTTGATCTGGCATGCAAACAGTCAGTCTTGGTGGTGGACAGACATTGAGTCATCGACGATCCATGCGTGGTCTGGGTCCACCGATCAACTACGAAACTATAAATTACCAGACCGTGTCGGTTCCATGGCACATTGCGAATCAGGTCGTATATTGCTCGGCATGACCAAGCGTATTTGCGTTGCCAATGAGTCGGATGTCGCCACTAGCGCCAGCGGCAGCAACAGTGTCAGTAGCCCTGGACAGACGATCAGCAATATGGTCAGCCGGAATTTGCATGTGCAATCGCTGGTCGCCGTTGATGCTGCCGAACCCCGCACCCGCATTAATGATGGGCGTACTGACCGCAGTGGCAATTTTGTTTTTGGTACCATCAACGAATCACCAGAAAAACGGTTGATCGGTAGCTTTTATCAATACTCAACACGCTTTGGATTACGTCGACTGGCCTTACCTGCTGTCGCTATCGCTAACAGCATCTGCTTTAGCCCAGATGGTGCGACGATGTATTTCAGTGACACACTGACGCGTCGCATTTTGCAGTGTGATTACGACGCAAGTGCTGCACGTGTAAAAAATGTCCGTCAGTTTGTCCATGTCAGCGATGTCAATGGCGCCCCCGCGTTTCCTGATGGATCTGTCATCGATCGACATGGTTGTTTATGGAACGCCCAATGGGGCGCGGGACAAATCGTGCAATATGATCCGAGCGGAAAAGTCATGAATCAATTCCGTGTTCCCACTAAAAATCCGACCTGCCCCGCCTTTGGGGGTCCTAACTTAGATGTGCTGATGGTGACCACCGCACGACAAGACATGACACCGCAAGAACAGCAGGAGATGCCACGTGCTGGCAGTCTGTTCAGCATCAAGCTCCCTCACACAACCGGGCTTGCCGACACCTTATTTAATGACCTCACGCACCAGCCGGAAAGAGGCCATTAACGACGTTAAAAATAGATCAGTAAAAAAATAATCAGGAGATAAAACATGAAGCACACTACAAGCATATTCAGACACATCCTTCCCGTCTTGACTGGCCTTCTGGTCAGTTCTGTTGGCTTTGCCGCAGAACCGGTTAAACCAGTGACCCCTATCAAAATCGGCTTCTTAGTCAAGCAGGCAGAAGAGCCATGGTTTCAGGATGAGTGGCGTTTTGCTGATCAGGCAGCGCGTGAAAAGGGTTTTACCTTAGTCAAAATTGGCATCCCGAATGGTGAAAAAATGATGGCTGCCATTGATAATTTGGCGGCACAAAAAGTACAAGGTTTCATCATTTGTGCGCCCGATGTCAAATTAGGTATGGCCATTGAACGTACTAGCAAACGTAATGGGCTAAAAGTCATCGCCGTCGATGATCAACTGATTGATGGCGCAGGTAAGCCAATCGCCAGCATTCCTTATATGGGAATCTCGGGATACAACATTGGTAAGCAAGTGGGTGAAGGTCTGCTGGAAGAAATGAAAGCACGCGACTGGAAAGCCGCCGAGGTCGGCGCCTTGCGCATGTCCTATGACCAGCTGCCAACTGCGCACGATAGAACTCAGGGCGCCGTCGATGCCTTAAAAGCAGCTGGCTTCCCAGTGGCCAATATGTTTGATGCCGCCCAAAGTAAAACCGACACCGAAAGCGCATTTAACGCCGCCAATATCGCATTCACTAAACAGGCACACATCAAACATTGGATCATTTTCGGGATGAATGATGAAGCGGTGCTGGGCGCAGTACGGGCAGCAGAAAGTCATGCGCTCAAAAGCGATGCCATCATTGGTATTGGCATCGGCGGCAGCAAAACGGCACTGAACGAATTTGTTAAGCCGGCTGCGACTGGTTTCTACGGCACCGTCTTAATCAGCCCAAAACGTCACGGTTACGAAACCGCGATGAACATGTACAAATGGATTGTTGAGCAACAAGCACCTGCAGCGGTGACACTGACATCAGGAACATTAATGACCCGGCGCAACCAAGCGCAATTACGTGCCCAGAATGGATTGTGAAATGACGTTGGCTTACTTGCAATTTGATCAGGTATCAAAGAATTTTGCTGGCGTCAGAGCCTTAAGTGGCGTCAGCTTTGAAGCACATGCAGGCACAGTCCATGGATTGCTGGGTGAAAACGGTGCGGGCAAATCAACACTCTTAAAAATTCTGGGGGGGCAGTATCGCCCTGATGGTGGCCGTTTGGTGGTCGGTGGTAAAGTGTGCCAGTTCGGTTCTGCGGCAGATGCGATTGCGGCGGGGATTGCCGTGATTCATCAAGAATTGCAATATGTTCCGGAGCTGACCGTCACTGAGAATATCCTGATGGGACGTCTTCCGACACGCTTAGGCATCGTCAATAAAAAAGAAGCGCGCCGTATTGTTGCAGAGCGTTTGACGGAAATGGGCATCGATCTCGATCCTGACGCGCGTCTCATTGACTTATCGATTGCACAGCGGCAGATGGTAGAAATCTGTAAAGCGGTCATGCAAAATGCGCAAATTATTGCGTTTGATGAACCGACAAGCAGCCTGTCGCATCTTGAAAGTGAAGTGCTCTTCCGCTTAGTTCGTGAACTACGCGCTAATGGCAAAACCTTGATTTATATTTCGCATCGCCTGGAAGAGTTGTATGCATTATGCGATACCTGCACGATTTTCAGAGATGGGAAAAAGATCGTTACCCATCCCGTGATGGCGCAAGTTCAACGCGATACCTTAATCCGCGACATGGTCGGCCGCGATGTGACGGATATCTACGACTATCGCCCGCGTGAGGTCGGCGAAGATCGCCTCAAGATTGTCGCCCTCAGCGGCAAAGACTCGCCTGAAGCAAACAATTTCAGTGTCAAGCGCGGTGAAATCGTTGGCTTCTTTGGATTAGTGGGGGCAGGCCGAACTGAACTGATGCGCTTACTCTATGGCGCCGATCAGCGACTCTCCGGAAAGGTCGAACTTGACGGTGTCGCCGTTGCCGGTTCAGGTCCCTCTGCCGCCATTGATGCGGGTATCGTCTTGTGCCCAGAGGATCGAAAAGAACAAGGAATCCTCGCGCAAGCCTCGATTTCAGAAAACATCAACATCAGTTGCCGTCGACATGACTTATTGGGTGGGCTGTTTTTACGACACAAAAAAGAAGCCGCTTTAGCTGATGCATTTATTCAACGGCTGCGAATTAAAACACCGAACCGTGATCAGGAAATTCGTCTTCTCTCTGGGGGGAACCAGCAAAAAGTGATCCTGGCACGCTGGCTAGCAGAACCAGGCATGAAAGTATTGATACTCGATGAACCCACACGTGGCATCGACGTCGGTGCTAAAAATGAAATTTACCGCATTATTTATGAAGTCGCTGAACGCGGTTGCTGCGTCATCGTTGTCTCATCGGAGTTGCCTGAAGTGCTGGGTATTTCTGATCGCGTTGTCGTCATGCGAGATGGAAAAATCAGCGGACAGTTAGACCGTGCCAATGCGAACGAAACGGCAATTTTAAGTCTCGCACTGGATAAAGCCGCATAACGGCTGACTCTCTGATAGACGCCCCACTTTTTTGCCGACTACTACCTACAGAAATTAACCATTATGACTACCGCCAATTCTTTTAACGCGAAACCGGACGCTGCCATGAATCAGCCATCGCCAAACCAGGCTCAACAACAAACGCAGAACCAGCTCAATCAATACCGTCATTGGCTCGTTGAGCACAGCATGACCCTGGGCTACATCGTGTTGTTTATCGTCTTATCGCTCACCGTCGAGAATTTTTTCTCAGGAACCAACATCATTGGCCTAATGCTCTCCGTGGCGCAAATCGGCATGGTGGCTTGCACGATGATGCTGTGCCTGGCCTCTCGTGATTTTGATTTGTCGATTGGTTCGACCATTGCCTTTTCTGGGGTGTTAGGCGCGATTATTTTGGAACACACCCACAGCATTTTTCTGGCAGTCGGTGGCGGTTTATTGGCCGGTGCCTTGATTGGTGCGGGTAACGGCGTGTTGATCGCCTATCTGCGTGTAAATGCATTAATCGCAACCTTGGCAACGATGCTGATGGTGCGTGGTCTGGCATTTATCGTTTCGCACGGTCAGGCGGTCGGGATTGCCGATGAGGGCTTTATCAGCTTTGGTGATGGTCGTTTGTTTGGCTTACCTTTGCCAGTGTTGGTCACTGGCGCGTGCTTCATTGTCTTTGGCGTTCTCCTTAATCATACGGTCTTTGGCCGTAACACCTTGGCCATCGGCGGCAATCCAGAAGCAGCACGTCTGGCGGGCGTCAAAGTAGAACGTCTGCGTGTCTGGATCTTCTTGTTGCAAGGTCTGGTAACGGCCATGGCGGGCCTGATTCTGGCCTCCCGCATCACTAGCGGACAACCTAATTCTGCGCAAGGATTTGAATTGGATGTGATCTCGGCCTGCGTGTTGGGAGGTGTCTCGCTGCAAGGTGGCAAGGCAAAAATTTTTGGTGTGTTGATCGGTGTGCTGATCATGGGTACCGTTGAAAACGTCATGAACTTAATGGATATCGATGCGTTTTATCAGTATCTGATGCGTGGCTTGATTTTGCTCGTGGCGGTGTTATTGGATCAACTGAAAACGCGTGGCAATCGTTCATAAGGTTCTGTACGGCACAGCACAACACAACACAACACTAGAAACACAACAATAGAAACATCAACAGAAAACACAACGAGCATAAAGACGACAATGACTAACAGATTACTCAATAAAGTGGCGATCGTCACCGGATCCACACGTGGCATCGGCCGTGCCATTGCCACCCTGTTTGCAGCAGAAGGCGCGTACGTCGTCTTTAACAGCCACCGATTTGATGACGCAGCGGCTGAAATGATCGCAACGATGGATAAAGACCGTTCTCTGTTTATCGAAGCCGATGTCTCTGATCCCGCCTCCATGCAACAACTCGTTGACCAGACGATTGCGCGCTTCGGTCCGGTCGATGTGTTGATCAATAATGCGGGTATGGATGTGTTTTCTGAACCGCTTGAAATGACCCCAGCACAATGGCAGCGCTGTTTTGCCGTTGATCTGGAAGGTGCATGGAATACGGCGCGTTCTGTTTTACCTTCCATGTTGGGCAAAGGCGCAGGTAGTATCGTCAATATCGTCTCCGTCCATGGTCATAAAATTATTCCTGGATGTTTTCCGTACCCGGTAGCGAAACATGCGTTAATTGGCTTAACGAAGTCCTTGGGGATTGAGTACGCAGCGCGTGGTATTCGCGTCAATTCGATCTCGCCTGGTTTAATCATGACGGACAATGTCAAAAACTGGCTCAATAGCTGCCCCGATCCTGCAGCAGAAACGGCACGTCAGGCGGCGATATTGCCATGCAAACGCATCGGCACACCGGAAGAAGTCGCTTATACCGCCTTATTTCTGGCAAGCGATGAAGCGCGCTTTATCAACGCGACAGACATCTTAATTGACGGTGGTCGCTCGCAGCTTTATCATGAATAGTACTCACTAAACATTCTATTGATGCTACTGCATGTCTGATCCCCGCGCCGATCGTTTTGTTCGCTCTCACCTCAAAACCCGTCACCTTGTGTTACTGGTAGAACTTGGTCGCCATGGCTCCATCCTTCATGCAGCACAAGCAGCCAATCTGACGCAACCCGCTGCGTCCAAATTATTAGGTGAACTTGAGCATGCGCTCGGCGTTCCGCTATTTGACCGTCTGCCACGTGGCGTCGTTCCAACCAGCTATGGCGAAGTCCTGATCCGACGCGCAGGTGCTGCCCTGTCTGAAATGGATGCAGCACATCAGGAGATCATGGAATTACTCTCTGGCCTTAGTGGTCGTGTCGCCGTCGGCACAGTCATGACGCCATCGATTAATCTGCTGCCGCAGACTGTTCAGTTATTAAAATCACGGTATTCGCGAGTCCATGTCTCAATCACCGTCGATTCTAGCAAAGTGCTCATTGCTCGTCTGCGTGCGGGTGAACTGGATATGGTTATTGGCCGCATTCTTGATTCTGATTCCGCTAATGAACTTAATTTTGAGCCGCTAACAGATGAGCCGCATAGCCTGATTGCACGTGCCGCTCACCCGCTGGTGAACGAACCGGATTTAACGCTAGAACAATTGGTCAATGAAGGTTGGATCATGCCGCCCGCCGGTAGTATCTTGCGTGACCGTTTAACTGCGTTATTTTTATCCCATGGTCTGGATCAACCGATTGAAACCGTAGAGACAACGGCCTTGCCGATGATTACGAATTTACTCATCGGCAGCAATATGATCTCCGCCCTTCCAGAAGAATTAGTGCGTCCTTATATCGATATTGGACTGCTCACAGTGCTGCCGTATGATCTTGGATTACGCATGGACTGGTACGGCATCGTTACGCGCAAACATCACAAATTATCGCCTGGTGCTCAAGCCATGCTGTCTACATTGCGTGATGTGGCGGCAAATCTCTATCAGCAGCCCACTGAGCGCTGAGCTGGAATGATAGCGCCTCCCTAAAAAGGAACATGTAGATACCCACGTTGCAAAGCAAAAAACTCACCAATTTGCATTGGTGAGTTTTTCTTTATGGCGCTTAAAATGATGTCACTTTTTACATTCTATAGCTCACACCGACATTATAACGACGACCAAATTCACGAATTTGCTGGATGTATTGATTGTTTGGATCGGTGTACACCAGTTTTTGATTCGTCAGATTATCCGCTCCAAAATGCACCTGGAGGTTTTTGCTAATCTGTTTGGACAGATTAAAACTCAAGTTTGTTTCTGCACCATTGATAATGAACTGACCAGCGGTCCAAGAAGGATCACGAGTGAAGGCGCTATGATAAGTCGCTCCCAGACGGGCTTCAAAGCCGTCATGCTCGTACCACAAGGTCAGGCCTGCATTGGTTTTCATCAACCCATCAACAGGGAACGTTGCCCCGCCATTGGATTCGGTGATGTTACTGGTGGTGTAAGCATAATTACTGAAGATACCCAGGCCATTAAACGGTGCTGGCAAGCTCGTAAATGCTTGTTGATAGACCAGTTCCAGACCTCGGACCTCACCACCTTTACCATTCACCGATTGCGAGATTAAAGCGCTCTGACCGTTGATCGTGCCTTGGTTTTCAACAATCTTGATATACGAATCCATTTTCTTAAAGAAAATGCCTGCCGACAGCAATGAGCCTTTACCAAAATACCATTGATAAGCCAGATCGATCTGATCTGCCAGCATCGGTTTCAAGCCTGGATTACCCGCACTACCCGTCACCGGCTGTTGTGATCCTGGCGATGGGAACCACAACGCTTGCGATGCGCGTAACTCATCCAACGGCGCACGTGACATGGCACGCGCCAGACTAAACCGGAGCTGGTGCTCTTGTTGTGCATCTAACGTAAAGATCAGATTCATACTCGGCAATACTTCAGTATCCGAGCCATCCACAGAAACCGGGGTTGCCGGCGCGCCGTTGATTGACTGAACACCCGCGCTGGTATGTGTCGTGCGCACAAAACGCAGACCCAGATTACCGCGGTAGTCTTTACCAAACATCATGCCATCGAGGTCGGCTTGTGTATAGAACGACTCACTACGTTCTTTGACATTCCAGCCGGCTTCCTGATCGCCCAAGGTTGGCGTACGGCCTGCTGTATTAAATACGTTCGATCCAAAAGCAGCTGTCGCTGCCCCGTTAAAGTCATTCAACGCAATAAAGTCTGGCAAACCATTCACATGCACGGTGCTATACGCAGAGTTTGGTATTGCCTGCAATGGGTTCACAGAGTAAGTGAGTTGGTTATAGCTCTTTTCACGATCCGTTGCCCGCACACCGAATTTGATTTGCTTGACATCGCCCAGGTTATCGATTGAACGAATCGCATTCAAATGAAGCGATGTCATGTCATCCTTCACATGACCGATGGTGTTAATACTCATATTCCATGGTGCGTTATACAAGGCAGGATTGCCCGTGACCGCACCATTGAGTGAATAATTCTGAACACCGTTACTCCAGCTAAACGTTGGATTGGTCGACAGTTGCTGCTGCAGACTCTCCCATGAGCTATCACGGCTTGCAGACGATGTAGACAAATCGCCTTCAAACTTCCATTGGCCAGATTTGAATTTGCCATTCAATCCCGTTGCAAAGGTATGTGAATCTTGCGTCCACAAATTGTCGTTATTGTCTACGGTAACACCAGACACCGTCGCGCCAGTTACCACACCATTGACAATCGTCGGATTACTATAGTTAGCGCTGTTACCGCCGTTCCAGTTACCGATCGCCCCTTGGTAATAATGGGAAATTTCTGGCTCTAAAATCGCTTGTTTTTCGTAATACGCATCAGCGGTAATGATCGCGTCTGGTGACGGTTTCCATTCTACTTTTGCCAGTGCGCTGCTACGGGTATCGGTACCACGTTTGACCGAGTCCTGAAAACCCCACGGTGTCTGTACCGGTTGTCCATTACTACCATTGACTGGGCCAGCGCTACCGCCAGTATTAAAACCCCAGCTTTCTTTCATCACTTCTAATGAAGGTTGTTTTTGATAGCTCGCCGCCAATGCCACACCCAAGGTATGATTATTAAACTGATCGACATACAAAGTCCCTAAGCGTGGACCGGTGCTTTTTGCGCCATCAATGCCATTCGCTAACGGTGCGTACAAACCATCCGCTTTGAGCGTGAATTGGCGCTCTTTAAAATTGAGTGGTGAAACAGTGTGCAGATCAATCGTTGTCGCGATACCGCCTTCAATGAGCTCAGCAGACTGTGTTTTATACACGGCCGCGCCAGTAAGGGACTCAGAAGGAAATTGCTCAAAACGTACTGCACGATTGGGTTCTGGTGAGGCAAGTTCACGGCCATCAAGCGTTGCCGCAATAAAGCGTGGACCCAGTCCGCGTGCCACAATCTGACTGGCGTTACCGCGATCGACACCAGACTGCAAGCCTGGCAGGCGCGCTAAGGATTCAGCGATCGTGGTATCTGGTAACTTGCCAATATCTTCGGAAGAAACCACCTCCATGATATTGTTAGACGCTTCTTTGATCGCAGTCGCACTGTTCATCGAATCGCGCACACCAACCATCGTCACTTGCTGAACGACTTCTTCCTTTGCCGCTGGCGCTTGCTGTGCCATCGCACTTAACACCGGAAGTGTAAACAATCCCCCAATGAGCCAACTCAATTTTTTTTGTTTCATTCTGTCCCCAATATTTTTAGTTTTACATGCCAGCGGAAATAAGAAAAAATCTATTTCAACGCAGTTACGCGATTAACTTCAACGTAGTTCAACGTACTTCAACGTAACAGAGGGAATCGTACTGAATTCAAAAAGCGCAAACCAATATCGAATTTAAAGATTCGTATATTAAATACGTATAGCACTGGCCGAGTATTATCTGTTTCGCTCATGGCTTGCAGTAAAGGGCACAAATTTTAATCTGATAATGACGACAAGGGTGAACTGTCACACTGTGGTTAGAATGATCCACGAATAGTGCGGCAAGGAGCTGAAACGCAGCCAGGGCGGTTTTGCGCAAGTACGGACTGTTTGACATAGGAGGAGTTCCTTAGTAACTTAGAGAGTAACCACCATATTCTCCGCTAACCCCAGGAAATTCATCAATTCGCCCTTCGTTTTGTTCGTTTTCCTCATTTTGACTTGCAAATAATTATGATTTCATCAACACCCACCTTATTAATCACGCCTTCCGATCATCCTGTCAGCGAAGCGCAACGTGCTGAGCGTATTGCTAACCCTAGTTTTGGTCGTATTTTTACAGATCATATGGTGGTGATTCCTTACCGCGATGGCGCGTGGCAACGTGGTGAATTAAAAGCATACGGTCCTTTGAGCCTTGATCCTGCGGCGTCGGCGCTGCACTATGGTCAGGCGATTTTTGAAGGATTTAAGGCATTTTCCCAACCTGATGGCAGCATTAAGACTTTCCGCCCAGCATCCAATAGCGCGCGTTTTAATCTGAGCGCGGCCCGTCTGGCGATGCCTGCGATTCCTGAAGCTTTATTTATGGAAGCAGCTGATGCGCTCATTACGATTGATAAAGAGTGGGTACCTAAAAAAGTCGGCGAAAGTCTGTACTTACGTCCGCTGATGTTTGCAACGGATCCATTCTTGGGCGTACGTCCTGCCAACGAATATCTGTTCGTGTTATTTGCCTCCCCTGCTGGTGCCTACTTCCCACAAGGTGTCAAACCAGTCACGGTCTGGATCAGCGAAGACTACGTGCGCGCTGCACCTGGCGGCACAGGCGAAGCAAAATGTGCAGGTAATTATGCAGCGAGCCTTGTCGCACAATCTCAAGCCCTCGAAAAAGGCTGCGATCAGGTCGTTTGGCTAGATGCGGTCAATCGCGAGAACATTGAAGAAATGGGCGGGATGAATCTGTTTTTTGTGTACCAAGAAGGCGACAAAAAACGGGTGGTGACACCAGAACTGACCGGCACCTTGTTATCCGGCATCACGCGCCGCAGCTTGCTGCAAATCGCGTCAGACCTTGGTTATGAAGTGGAAGAACGCAAACTCACGGTCCAACAATGGCGCGATGACATCGCCTCCGGCAACATGACTGAGGTGTTTGCTTGTGGCACCGCAGCGGTTATTACCCCAGTCGGTCATGCAAAGGCGAAGAACTTTGAAATCCAGATCAACAACGGTCAAAACGGTCCAGTGACAATGGCATTGCGCGAAGCACTTCTGGCGCTTCAGCATGGTACTGCTGTCGATACACATGGTTGGATGCATCAGGTTTGCGCGTAAGGTTCGTCACTAGACGCACCTCGATCTCATGCTAATGCGTGATCGACATCACCGCAAAAGAGGCGATATCGCTCCCTCCCCCGCCTAGGTGGGGGAGCTGAGGCACACTAAGGATTAGCTGGTTGCACCCGCCCCGCACGATTCAACACCATCAAGCCCAGTACCACAGTAAAAAACACCGCCGTCGCCCCCAGCATCGACCAATGAATCCCCATCCTGCTACCAATTAGTCCCACAAAAATCCCGCTAAATAAACGCAAGCCCGCCGACGACATGCCAAACAGACCCAGCACCTTCCCACGAATCGCATCCGGCGCTTTCATTTGCACAATCGTCTGATTCATACTGCTAAACGACAACTCACAAAAGCCAGCAGCAAACAAACATACCAACGCTAGGTGATAATTACGCGTCGTTGCAAAGCTCCCCAACGCCACCGCCCACGCCATTGCAAAGCCCATCGCCGCGGTCGGTGTCACGCGTGTGAATCTGAACCCCGCTTCCAACGTAATCCCCGCAAATAAGGCCCCAGCCGCATCCGCCGCTAACAACATCGAATACGCCAACCCCGGAGAAATCCCCCCCAGATCCGTCGCAAAGCCCGGCATCTGTGCCTGATAACTATTCCCCACAAAAAAGGATGCCGCCCCCGACAACAAAATCATCACACCCAAGGTCGGAATTTTTTTCACCGTCAGAATCGTCTGCCAGATATCCATCAAGCCATTCACACGACGCGCTGCCGACTGCTCTAAACGCTTATTGCGATGCGGCGTGGGTGCGCTCATTAACCAGATTAGCAACGGCAAATACAACGCCGCATTCAAAAAGATCCCTTTTGCTGGTCCCAGCGTCGACATAATCAAACTGCCCACGCCAGGCCCTACCAGCACCCCAAAATACCGCGCCGTCGCATTTAAACGCACCGCGCTCGCCAGCTTCTCAACACCCACGATGTCATAAAGCAGAACCTGACTGGACGTCATCCAGAACACCCCCGCAAATCCGTGCAACACCAGTAACGCCATCGCCCACGGAATCGTCAACGTATCAGTAACAAAGAAATAGCCCCACCCCAACGACACCAACGCAAACAAACCGCCACCGATTTGAATCAAACGCCGCGAATCAAAGCGATCATTCAGTGCCCCCACGCCCACAGAAAACAATAAAAACGGCAACCAATGCGAAATCACCGCAAAGCCACCCAAAGTTGGCGACTGAAACTTCTGAAAGGCAACCCAGTAGCTAATGACATGCTCAACGTTATCCGCCATCATCGTCAGCACAAACGTCGCCACAAAGATCGGAAAACTCGGAATTTTTAAGGCTTCAAACGCCTGATGCTTGACTACCGGGGGAGTATGTTGGGACATCGCTGATGAAATATAAAAAAATTAAGTAGTCAGAATTATAAATTTGATTGCTGTTCCCTGTGTGGAGAAATACGGAATTGATCCTTTTCAAGGCATAAGCGATGATTTTTTTGCAAATTTATTCTACACTCGCTAAGACAAACGTTAAATGTAAATCAACATACAAAGAAAGCGAATAAATGCTCTTCGTCAACAGCGTTTCATCCATGTATGATGCGTAGTGTGAACACGTAGCGACCTGATTGGCAGCACCCATGTCCAACACACATCAGCAGTTGCCACCAACGACACCGAGAATCCGTTTTATTTACCCTAGCCCAAGCAAAGTTCCACCAATGGCCGTTTCAAAAAAAATCCGCTATGTCGTCGTACCCTTGGTACTCAGCTGCCTGCTGATCTCGCCGGCGATGTCTGGGTTAGTCGACTTTACGAGCGGATTATATGCGTGGGCAACCAAGCGCTTTGGTAACGCCGCCGTCGGCCATCTGCAAGTCATGCAAGTGACCGTGCGCCAAATGAAAACCGCCGCCGGTCCCAACTTTACGGCCACTTTGTTAAAGTCTAAAGATATCCAGCTAGAGTCACCCTTCTTGCGCAAAACCAATGATTTCTACAATCAGGTGCCGTACTTCTCAGATATGGAACATTGGGGCGTGGAAGACTACTGGGCAACCCCTGTTGAATTGGTCGCCTCATTAGGCGGCGATTGCGAAGACTACGCCATCGCTAAATATATGACTTTAAAAGAACTCGGCGTCCCGGTCGACCGCCTGCGTATCACCTACGTCCGCGCCATCAACATCGGCGAAACCCACATGGTCCTCGCCTACTACCCCACCCCCGACGCCGACCCCTGGATCCTCGACAACCTCATCCCAGAAATCAAACACGGCTCCGCCCGCACCGACCTCGTGCCAGTCTACAGCTTTAACGACGACGACCTGTGGCTACCCAACGGCACCACCAGAAAAGGCGGCGCCACCACGGTGCGTTTGTGGAAGGATGTGATTGAGAAGATGGATCGGGAGGGGAAGTTGTGAAAGAAAGCGTTTACAAGCAACCTCTAAATTAAGTATCTTTGTTTAGAAAAATTTAATTGCAGGACTCATCGTGAGCACTTCAAAGCTAGTAACAAACCCGCCACCATCAAAAATACCGGAGAATGTATGAGAATTTCGCGTAGAAAGTTTATCTCGAGCACTGCAATACTTTGCACAGCTGGAAGTAGCCTGATCGTAAATGCAGGAGTCGGTCCACATTTAGTAAACGTAATTGAGTTTGGTGCGGATCCAATGGGTGTCAATGATTCAGCAAATGCTGTAAAGAAGGCGATAGATCAAATTTCAAAATTTGGTGGCACTGTATACTTTCCAGCAGGAACATATCGAATATCAAGAACTATAGAATGGACTAATCCTTCAAATCAGCGGGCGAATGGAATTTTATTTCTTGGCGATGGCACTCACTCAACAGTTTTAAAGTCCGAGTGCACAACTGGTCCGTTATTTAGAATTAGGGGAATTCCCATTAAAGGACCAATTTCAACCACTTTCTTCTGGGGCGGAGGTATCAAACAATTAACGTTAAACGGAAGCGCTGCCGCAGATCGAGATCATGATGCGTTAGAGATTTTAGGTTGGTGGTACGGGGAAATATCACAAGTTCGTATCGTTCGTTTTTCACGTCATGGCATCAGGGCCATAACTGATCTCGTCATTAACCCAAATCCAGACTTTAGTGCATCCGCTTTGATAATAAATGGTACCTGGATAGAGCGATGTGGTGGATGGGGATATATTGATGACGGCGGGATACAAGGTAGCCCAGCATGGACTTGGACTCATTGTGTTTTCGTCCTTTGTAGTTTTGGCGGAGCCTATGTGCAAAGCTCGTCACATGCTTTTGTAAAATGTTCATTTTCAGCATGTGGTTGGTCAGACGAAAAAGCAAAGCCAAGTTCTCTCGGTTACGGATTGTTTATAGACGGTGCAGTTACTGCATCAAGTCGTCAATGGGTTGAAGGCTGCGAATTTGACACAAATTATGCTGCGCACGTTGCGTTAAGGTTTGCGAGCAGTAGCTCATTCATAAATAATCGTTTTATTTTTAATGACCGATACCACACGGGGCATTTATGCCCCCCGATTGGGGTCGAAATAGGTGCTGGCGATACAAAAGCTACTGTAAGATCCGTTGAGTTCAAACAGTCATTCTTCCGTATTGACACTCCCGGTAAAGCGACGGGATTTCAATGGTCTAACCCAAGTAATGTACGGGATATTTCTATTGTCAACTCAATTTACTCCGATAATACCTTAGGAAAAGTTGCTTTTACTCGGTATAAAGGTCATGAAACAAAAGCAGCAAAAAATATTAATAACTACGTGATAGAAGACTCTTTGTAAAATTAGCCCAGCTTAATTTTTTAATAAGTAAGATTCTTTGTATATCGTATGCGTCAACCACTGTGACAGTACACAAGTGTTGACGCAAGCTCCGATCCTTTTGATCTTAAAAAATACTGAAAAGTGTTTAGTACTTGTTTCACGACGTAAGTGATACAAGACATACTAGGTTACACCAACTTCAAAAATGCTTAAAATACTATTGATTGAAAACAATAGATGGAAATGATGCCAAATTGGAAGGTTATTATCGCAAATATATTCGGTTCACCCAAGGATCTAATTGACTCGAAGTTTTCAGTTCAGAAATCTTCGCGATCGGAACTTTCGGGCCATAAGGCAAAGGCGACATACTATAAACTACTTGAAATAAAAGTCTAGTGCCGTCAACGACTGGTTGTCCCTTATGGATACCAAATGTATCCTCAAAAAAACCAACACCAGCTCTCGCCGTTAATTCCAAAATATTTTCTGGTCCAAAAACTTCAACAACCTCTTTGTCGGTAAAACGACGAATTTCTCTCAAATTTTCATCCCTAGATGAATATTGTACATAGATATGTGGGCCATTATTTTTTTCGACATCAGTCAGATAAATAAATAATTTCAAAAAGCGCCAATCATCCACATCTCGATGATAATGCTCCGCTTGTTGAGCACCTTTCTTAGTATTGTAGCTCCACCACGTCGCCATATAACCTATCGTCGGTTTACATCCAAGAAAACCAGCGGCAATCTCCAATAATCTTGGACTATTTACAAATTCGAGTAAGTAAGGCGCATTTAAAATATCTTCTGGACTATGGTGAGCAATATGACTGTCTGGTTGTCTTTCTTTGCTATGAGGGGGATACTTGTGAGAAGTATCCTTGTAAGGGTCAGCAACTAATTTATTAGAAAAATACTCACGTAATTCTTTACATTGCTCATCAGTAAAAATTTGACCCAAATGAAAAATACCCGCAGTTTTCAGAGTTTTAACATGAGTTTCAATATCGTTATCATTCGGCTGAATTTTAGAGTGCGGGCGAATAGCTGCGACCCAATTTGACAAGGTGTCTCTATATTTCAATTCCATAAAACGGCGTTGAATATAAAAAGGCCACCAGCGTGGATCACCGAGCACCACGGGGATACGACGTAGTTTATTAATTAACATAAATCAACTTTTTCTAAAGGATTTTGAATTATCTTTATAACCTTTGCTGGTATGCCAGCAACAACCGCGTATGCAGGGACATCTTTTGTCACTACCGCACCCGCAGCAACAACTGCGTACTCACCGATAGTGACCCCACCTAATATCGTTGCGCGACTACCAATCCAAACACCTTTTTCAATTGTTATAGATTTGGAAATATGCTTCAAAGGCATTTGAAGCTTTTCAAAATCTAGACCAGCCGTTTCGATATGAACATCTCGAGATAAATGAACATAGTCAGCGAGATGCACAGGACTATGCGCTCCAATCGAGCAATTAACCCCGATGACAACAGCATTACCCAGAAAAATATTATCTGGATACTTTAAATCAACGCTCCAGTGGCAAACACATCCAATACCTTTATGTTTTACATAAGCTGAGAAACGGCAGCGCCCCCAAATCCAAAAAATGCGACGAATGAACTTATCGATTAGCGAAACGACGAACGATACCGGAGGAAAAGTGATAATCACAGTCTCAAGATTTAGCAAAAAAAATTTCATTTTCACCACAATTTTATTTAAGGGTGGCCCAATTTGTAGGTGCAACCACATATCGATATGGTAGTAGCTACTTGATAAATATTTATTGCGCAATCGCAAATAAGAACGTTCCACAGGCAGTATTTTATCCAGTTGACTAGTACATAAAATATTCCTTCTTCAGAAAATCTCTACCCAAATTTTTCGGAACCATCAGGTAGGATAACCAATTCAAATTTTATTTGCACTAATACCTTTCAACCAGTGCAGGAATGCAAACTGACTAGTACGAATATTATTCATACTTAGATAATTACTATTTCTTAGGAATAAACAGCAATAAAATTTAGATTAATATTATCGAAAAGGTATCAATATAAGCTGAAAACGAATTGCTTCTTGGCTATCTCGATATAAATAGTGCCGATTTTTGTTTGAGGTAAGTCTATCTAGAGTTAAAAATTAGATTTCAGTTTTATCTCGATAATTGATAGATCGCCTCCCCTCGCTTTAACAAATTGCTAGCTTCCAAACGTGACCTTTTAGGAGAAATAAGTCTGGCATCATTCATTCTGAAAACAATGTTTGTACATTTTTTTACAACTTTGATCTAAAACAATCGCTCCACTCTCGATAAGGAACCCTGTCACGCCCGAAAATTTATTGTTGCTCAGATTTTAGACTCGAACTCGCAAGAGATTCATATAAACACATAACTTTCTCGTTAGCATTATCGTCTCTAAAATTCTGTTCATATCGATATCTAGATCCATATGCCAAACTTAGCCTCAAACCCATATTTTCTAAAATTTTTTGGATTGCCTTTGCAAGTGCGATAGGGTCATTTATTGGCACATTGATCCCACTTTCGTAATCTGAATTTACCCAGGGAACACCTGAACCTGCGATGTTGGTTGCAACGATTGGAAGGGAGAATGTCATTGCCTCCATTAAAACTACACCAAAAGCTTCTGAACGTTCGTTTGATGGCAAACAGAAAAGTTCAGCGTGTTGATATAGAGCTTCGAGTTCTTCATCTGTAACCCTCCCCGCAAATAAGATTTTGTCTACTAAATTATTATTTAGACATTGTTTGAGTAAGTCCTTGCGAAGTTCCCCATCGCCAGCAATTATCACAGCAATGTCGTCTGGAAGATATTTAGCTGCATCAAGCAATACAGAGAAACCCTTATAAGCTGACAAACGTCCTAAGCTCAGGACAAATTTTCGATCTTTTAAAAAATTTTTAAATCTGGAGGGGATTACTTTTTTTGTTATTCCTGATGCTAAATCTCGGACACCTAATGGAACCACGTGGACTTTATCATGACATCTGGTTAAACGAGGCGACGCATCTGCATATCGTTCGGATGTTGCGATTACAGCGTCTGCTCGGTGCAACATTAACATTTCTAGTGGAAAAACTAAACGTCCGAGCCACCCTTTATTGATAATATCGCTATGCCAATGTACGATTAATTTTGGATTCCCCCCCAAAAAAATTGACGCGAGTGAAGCAAGTAAATTAGGCGCATGAAGGTGCACTATTTCTGCTTTCCGTCCTAGTAAAACGCACCGAATAAAATAAGACCACCCTAGTGGTTGATTATTAACCATTTTCGATATGGTATGGCGCTCCACAACAACACCATTAATTTTTGAATGTGATTCACCAGTATTGGACTTATCAAAGCAAATAGCAGTCACCTCATTTCCAACTTTAATTGCACCCTCTGATATAGACTGAGTCACGCTTTCTATTCCACCTCGGTCTGGCAGATAATACTTTCCAAAATGTACAATTTTTATCATAAGCTTTTTTTTCAAACCAAAATACAATTAAAATTTATTTGCTAGGCAAAACCTACAAAAAAATAAAATTTTATCTACCTCATCACGTGATAGTTCATCATATGCGTAAGCTTAACAAATAGAAAAAACGAGACGAGTACGCTCAACACAACCTTAAAATAATTTCCTGTTTAAAAAAAACAACAATAAGTCTTGCATTATCAATTCACATAAACAATGAAAATATCCGACGCGAACTGTTCTCAAAGCTTCAATGTAAATGCCTATCAAATTCTCAAAATTCGTGCTATCGATATATTAGGCAAGCAGACAAGCTCAGCATTACAAAGGAAACAAGTGTAAGTAACCACGCTCGCCACAAGCGAATGCCCGCTATATACATACCCATGACCTGTCCAAAATAAAAGACGATCATAATCACACAGTGTGCTAATACAAAATGTATTAAACTGATACCATAAGCACGAACGACAAATATCCCAATAGTTACTGCAGTCAATAAACTTAAGGTACTCCAAGGCAGTACCTGCAATATCTTCTGTTTCCTCGTACAAATAAGGTCATTTAAAGAGATGGCCGACCAAAGTACTGATTGAATAAGAATCAATGTTGCAGCTAAAGCACTCGCAGAAAAACCTTTCGCAAACGCTGGGCCCAACATCCAATTAAATTTAGCATTAAGTAACCAGAATAAAATAATTGCTGCTACGATAGTACCCAAAACAACTGAAACAATTTTTTCGACGTCCTTGTCAGCCAATGTGTAAATATCGCGAAACTTAGCCACTAATATTACTTGATGGGCAACAATGGGTAACGCAGCAACACGCGCGAGTGTCGAATAGTCAGCAGTAAGTAGTGGGCCGCCCAAAATACCGATAACCAAACGACCCGAGGTTGTTACTGCAATCGTTACCAAAGCTGAAATCATCAATGGCCATCCTAACTTCAATATCGCAACATATGCTAGCCTCTCGCCAGACCTGCGCCTTTCCAGAAAATGGAACAATGTAAAAAAAGATAGTCCGAACAAATAAACCAAAATCGTAAACATCAACCACAAATGCGTTTTAGTGACATGAGTGGCATACAAAATTATCGCTGCAATTGCTAATAACGCAAATAATCCAGCGTCTAACGCCAATGAAGCCTCACCCCGACCTTGAGTTTTTAGAGTCACGCTCCACAGGTTTTGAAGCGAAACAACCGGCGCAATCAGCGCAGCTATCGAAAACTCGGTTGAGTTGAAAACAAAAAAGAAAACAAAACTCGCAATTACGCAGCAAATTATTATGAGCAGGTGATGCATCAAAATTCCGCTCAAGCTACCCTCGTGCGTTTGCTTTAATCTTACTAGTGGTAAAGCTGCGGCTGTACCAAAACTAAGAATAGATGCGGAAAACGATCCCGCGGCATGAGACCATTCAATTGCACCATATGTAGGAGCCGGTAATAAATTTGACAATAAAATAGGAGATATAAATAGAGCTCCTCTGGCTAATCCAAAACTGGCTAAATAAATTAGCAACCGAAGAAGTTTATTCATCCGCATTAGGTACCATCTTAAGGTACACGCGTTCACACAACTGTTTGTCAGTCTGTAACAGCAAATCAGGTCTGAGGTCAGGATTAATTGGGCGCGGCAATTTGCGAAGCACGGATGAGAAATACAAACCGGCTTCTAATATACTTTTACCTACATTAGTTCCTGCACCAATAATAACACCCTCTCCAATTGTAACCCCCATACTAAAAACACAAGATGCACCAACATAAACATTGCTACCAATATTTACTTCCCCATCAATTCGGTATCGCCCCGGACCTGTTAAATCGTGGATGTAACCATGTGTCCAAATTTGTGTCCCGACACCAGCCACAGTTGTATAGTTTCCTAACCGCACACTGCGGGTACAATCGATGCGGTGGCCTGCTGTAAAAGAAGATAACTTACCTAACTTTAAAGTTGCTCGGCCAACACTAACTTCCCCTTGAGGTCCTCGGACAACTTTATTTGCGTTACCAATTATTGAAGCACGTCCAATCAAAATATCGACTGGTCCATGCATGATATTCATACGCCCTATTGTTGCATTTTCCCACATTAATAAACTAGTTGTTTTTATAAAATTTAAATGCCCTATACGGGCCCCTTTTTTCAAAAGCAAGCGGTCAGTTAAAATACAAGAAAATCCAAGCTTACATCCTTTATCAATTCGATGACCTATCAGTCGTAATATGCGAGTCGCAACAAAAGAGGGAAACAGTAAAATAACAAAAGCTGAAAACAGTCGCTTAACTTTACGTAAAATCATTAATAGGGCCCACCCAAAACCATGAAAAATACTCAAAAATTAGAAGTACAACGAAAATTTTAAAGGTTATTTTTTAGCTAAAAGAAACTCAAAACTTGATAATCCTCATTTTTTATGTCCTTGTGCTTCAAATAATTCTTGAGTTCCCAAGTTTTTAATGAGGCAGTTGTCTCTAATCGTACAAGTAAAAAGTAAACTTTCAAAATAACTACATTAAACCTATATCTAGTTCCTTTTGGGGAGCCTGAGACGTATTTAAAAATGCTCTTTTTCCTACAAAACCAATAACGAGCGAAACTGCGAGCAAATACATTCCAGTAGCTGAAATTAAAATATTAACAATTGGCCAGAGCACACAGATTGTTGCAATAAGAGTCACCGTCGGAAGCCATTGAATCTCCCCTTGAATTAATAAGCGATATGGCAACCCAAACAGAAAGCCTGTCAGAAATAAAGGAATCGGGCTCAACCAGCCAAAATCAATAAAATAAGGCCCTACAAATGTAGTAAATATTCCCTCCCTAACACCATAATTTTCGAAAAAACCTACCGAAAAGTCCTTCCCTAAGAGGGATGAAACAAATTTAACTGGTAACCAAAGGACTTGATTACCTAGCTCGTGTTCTCCACTAAAACTATCGAAAAGCAACCCAAATTCATATATCCCGTGAAAAACATATTGCAGTAAACTAAACAATGCACCAAACAAGACTGCTAGTTGTGGATAGGACTCCATCGAGTCAAGAATATAATTCTCGGGAGTGATCGTATATGCATAAGTTGATAGTAATACACTGTCCGTTATTGAAAGCCGCATCAGCTCAAGACGCAGAATCATCATCCAAGCAAATCCGACAGCGAGAAGAATAACAAGAGTTCCCAAAATAAGCATCTTAGAGACTGTCAATCTTCGCCCGAAGCGGCGAGCCCTGGCGACCCAAACGAGCAAGTAAGTCATAAAAAGAACTAGTACCAGTGTTCTTGATCCTAATTGAATACTAATCCACAAAGATAACACTGCACTAATCATAGAAAATATTTTAAGTTTTCTTGAAAAGTGAACTTGTCCTAACTCTGAACTTAAAATATTAATAAATGATAGTAGACCTACAGATCCAAATACCGCAGCAACAACTGAAAACAAAGAACTTTGCGTATGTTCGAGCACCGTTCTTTGCTCCAATGCATTCATATCTACGGAAACGCCACGGAAAACGAATTTTTCGATAATTTGTAAAATCGCTCCAAAAAAACCGATCATTACGAGCCAAAAAATAAAATTCGATAGTTTTTTTTGATCAAGATAAAAATAATTAACTTCTATCTCTGTCTGATTCCCGCTAGATATAAACAGTCCAAATAAATATGAACCGAAGCACACCATCCAAAAAACAATAGCCTCTAGAGATAACGGAAAGTGAACGTCCAAGGGGACTAAAGGCAAAAGTGCAAAATATATTGCGCAACTTATAAGCAGCACACGATACGGTGACAAAAATCCTAAGTTAATAGTTGTTATCTGGTTCATGATCGGAATTCATTGAGATTATTGTCAGTTTTCATGTCATTTATTTTTGCCAAAACATCAGAAAAAGCCGCGACTAGCCGATTTGTATTTTCGTCATTCAACATTTCTGGTGTTGAAAATTGATCCCAAATCATTGCTGGATAACTGTTTGAAAACAAATTTCTTAGTAAATTTATTGCATCAGTGTTTGTCGCAGAAAGTAATTTTTTTTCTTTCAATACTGCAACTATATCCTCTGGCTCAGAGATTGAAGTCACCCCTGGATATGTAGACATTGCATGACTACCCAATACCATCACTGGCTTACCAGAAAATATGCACTCCAGTAATACCGTACCGGTAACAGTCAAAATGGCTGGTGCTTTTTCGAAAACCATTGTCATCGGGGTATTATGGGAAAGTGCAATTATATTTTTTGTGTTGCGAACAACATCGCAAAGTGCAGAAGTGAGTTCATATTTAGACTTTGGATTTGGTTTTACGACAAGCGTCACACCAATGGTTTCCAATGCATTGGCTACTCGTTTAACGATTGCGGTTTGATCACTCCAAGGGCTTCCCCAGACTTCGATATTGGATTCAGGTTGCATTTGCAGTGGATACAATACCCAAGTCTTGCCATGTAAATCAGTCGGTATTGCGTTGGTTGCAGTCCTTTCCCAGCTTCTCTTTTGAAGGAAATGTGAGAGGCCTAACTTTAATTTTACCCATGGAGACGGTGTTACATAGCGCTCACCATTGAGCCATCCTACTAGGATTTTTACTTTATCACGGAGTGCATTCGAGTATTTCGAAACAGGATTTTTTTTAACTTTAACCATGTAAGTAGGTTGAACTTTCCTAGCTACAATATCCCCTAACATTGTCGTCGCCTCACTAGGGGTCAATTGCGTTCCATCACCGCCAAACGTAATTAAACTATCATATTTAAAGAAATTTAATCGACCAACTGGATAACGTGTCACGTTAGGAGATAAAAAAGGTATGTTGTTTGATTTGCAGATATCGCATGTCATTAGTTCATGAAACTCGGTAACCTCGCCAAATACGACATCAGGCTGAATATGATCAAGGATTTGTTTAATTTGCTCAAAATAGTTTTGCCAATGCAAACCATCACCCTCAAACCACCGAACACCTCGATCGGATTCGAACAGACGATTCCGTAATATTGGGTGAAGAAGACCATACGATTGCTTTGACGGAAAACTCAACGTATGGATTACGCCATTGCTTGGTGAAAACGCTGGGTTCTGAACTACCCAATGTATTTCATGCCCAAGATCTAATAACCTTTTCGCTAAAGCATCTAATATTTGCGTAAAATATCTGTTTTCTAAAAATAAAATTTTCATTTAATTTGTTCTTCTTTTAATTACACATGAGTGAAAATTTTGGAATTAAATGTGTAGCAAATCCTTGCTTAAAATTTGAAATCGAAATCTGTTTGTCACTCGGTTTCGGGATATCGGAAGGAAACATACGCTCTCCAATTCGATACCATTTAATATTTTTATCTTTCATAAGCTGGATCGCTCTCATCTGGAGGACGTGTCCGATTGGCTTATCAAATAAATTTCTATCATATGCAGCAACTGCGTAATAACCCTCATCTTTAGTATTTTGGAAAAATGCCCCGCCTATTAATGTTGAACTTCCATCTATTGTTCTTAACGTTAATAAAAAACCTTCATTTTGCAGAATCATCAGGTACTGCAAATGCCAAGTTTCCTCACTACGTGTCACTTTTCCTGCCGCCTTAAGATGCAACTCTCTAAACTCATTCCACAAAGCTGGCGTCAGATTTTCATGATCAATGCAGGTTACTTCCCATAGTTTTGATCCTTGCTGTATTAACGATCTATAACTTTTTCGCATATTCGAATAAATATCTTCAATGCTCAGTGTCAAATCTACATAAAGCTCATGCCTAATCTTCGGCTCCCCACCTCGCATCATCCATTGTTGATGCCATTCGCTTAAGCTTAAGTTGTTATAATTCAAAGAACTATTCTCTTCTATACGCAAATCACTTTTGCCGAGAAAGCCTCTCAAATACTCCAGAGAATCGACAGCATGTCGAATAATTTTTTTTTGCGTATTCAATGATAAATTGAAAATAAAATACGGACATTTTATATCTTCCCCAATTGAGCTTAGCTGAACTTCCTTGTCAACGGATAGAGATAAAGTTAAAGGCCAAATGGCACAAGGCTTTCCGTCATTAAAAATCACCATTGATAAATCTAAAACACTACTCCCAGTGCTACGTAAGTAAGCATGCTGATAGTCAATCATTGACTCAGAAATGCTTGTTGGCTGCATCGGAAGGCGCTGCCAAACTACATTCCAATCAGCTTTGTGCTCACTCCTTAATCTTGCATTCAATCCATTTTTTTTTAATATTTCAAAAATATTATTTAACGTATAACTGAACTCCATCATTGAAATAAATCCCATGATAGCGCTGTACCTCTTTTAACAGATTGCTTTATTTCTTTGCCTAATATCACTTGCAGATATTTCGTCGACAATCCAAGTCCAGGTCGTATTGCTCGCACATTTTCAGTTGACAGAATATTACCAGCCACTAAATCTTTAGTGATATAAAGGGATCGTCTAAATTGAAGTGACTTTTGCTCGGCAGCGGTAGCGCCGTAATTAATTTCCCCTAAAGCCTCCCAAGCTCTCTCAGACTCGGTTACGAGCGCAGCCATCTCCAAAGGCTCCATTGAAAAAGTACTGTCTACGCCACCATCAGCTCTGTTAAGGGTAAAGTGTTTTTCGATAACGGTAGCACCAAGCGCGACACTTGCAACAGAGACGCCTATCCCCATAGTATGATCGGATAAGCCAACTTCACACCTAAATAAGTCTCGTAAATGGGGAATGGTTAAGATATTCGTGTTTTTTGGTGTTGCTGGATAAGTGCTTGTACATTTGAGAAGTATTAATTGCGTGCAACCAGCTTCTCTTGCTGCACGTACTGTGTCGTCCAACTCCGCTATGCTTGCCATACCAGTCGAAATAATCATAGGCTTACCTGTCGCTGCAACTTTACGTATGAGCGGCAAATCCGTATTCTCGAATGAAGCTATTTTGTAAACGTCTACATCCAACGTCTCTAAAAAATCGACTGCAGTATCGTCAAATGGAGTACTGAATGGGATCATCCCTAACTCTCTGGCACGATCAAAAATTGGCTTATGCCATTCCCAAGGCGTATATGCCTCACCATATAATTTATACAACGACGTCCCAGCCCAGAGACTTTTGGGGTCACTGATATGAAACTCCCGCTCGTCCAAATCTAAGGTCATTGTGTCGGGTGTATAGGTCTGAATCTTCAGCGCATGCGCACCTGTCTTGGCGGCAGCTTCAACAATTTCAAGTGCACGCTCTAGTGACTGATTATGATTTCCCGACATTTCGGCAATAATAAAAGGCGCATGTTCTCTGCCAATAAATTTGCCACCAATTTTAATTGTGCCTGTCATACTAATGAACTCTCTTAACGTAAGTGGTTAAATCAACCGTATAGCCGGATTTTTTAAAAAGTACCTGCGACCGTAAGTTATCACCTAAGACATCTGCTCTAACGCACTCAATATGGGGCTTATTGATTTTAAGCCATACTTCTGCAGCTCTTAATAAATGTCCCCCTACCCCATTCCCCTCCAACCCTGGGATTAAATAGATCGAAATCTCAGCATGATTATGCTCCAAATCAAACCTAACTACTCCTAGATCAACACCACGATTCGTACCGATGAGTAATATACGAGCTGGATCGATCAAAGTGCGCTCATACCATAATTGATGGGCATCAAAGGGAATATGTGCTTGACTCAGAGATACCGCTCTTATTTCAGGTGTATTTCTCCAACTCCAAATATTTTCAGAATCACTGATCGCCGCACGACGCAACTCAATCTGTTGCCCCCCAAACTCACTAACTACGCGCGAAACACCTAGACCATCAACTGCATCTAAACAATTCATTGAAATGATTGTTCGTAATGGACTACTGTAAATAAGTGCAAAAATGTGGTGCGTTAATGCATTTTCTAAATCGTCAGTGGCTTGTACTGCATATAATAGCCCCGCATATGCTGAATCGTTCACTAGCAGACTTTGATTGGCTGCAACGCTAACGGTTATTGTTGGCAGGCCTAAACAGCATCTTTCCCAAGTTGCAGTACCACCAGCCCCTATTGCCAAATCTGCTTCAGCCATCAATCTGGGCATCTCAGATGTCTGTATATGGCAACTAAAACCATATTGATTACAAGCCTCTACTATTTTAGATTGATAAGGATGCTGCGAGCCTATAACTACATTTATCACTACACCGATCAAGCTAAGGTTCGCTAAAGCATTTATTGCAATCAGCGTGTAATTTTGTGCATCCACTCCACCCAAAAATACTAAAATTTTTCTAACATCACCTGCGCGAGGAACTGCTTTTTGATGTAGTTCACTAAATTCTTTTCGCAATAATGCATAGCGCGAGCCTAGTAATAATTTACAATTTTCAGGAACGTATTTTTTATAACGATACTCACGATCGCGATAATGATTTTGATCCAATAAGATGCAACAATCATGATGTCGATCAGCGAGATCATCGATAACAAATATCTTATCGACGACAGTCTTTACAGCGGATTCCCATTCGTGGTCTAGCGCGTAATGATCGACGACCATCCAGTCCCACATACTGTCAGATAGTGAAACGATAGTATCAGCGGCATCCTGTTGCTGGCTGGAATGTAGCCAATGAGAGTGAGGTAACTGTTTGCCTAACGCTTCGGAACTGACCGAACTAGCCGTCGCTTGAAGATTAACTAGTTCATGCCCACTATTTAAGATAAGCTTTTCTAAATCCGGAAGTATTTCTCGACAAATAAACCGAATCGATGCCCCTTCTTTCGCTAACGCGTTGACCAAAGTCAGACACCGCATCACATGACCGGTACCCATTTGGCTAGTGGCATCCACTCGAACCGCAACTCTCATCGATAAACTCAATTCAGACGCTTAAAGCCACCATGACATATCGGTCCTTTTAAGAGACTCAATACATCACGTCCTTCTTCGCACTCTTTGACGAGGCCAAATATTGGATCCAGTACTTCAAAGAAATCTGAAACCACTTTTGGTGTGTGTTCGGTACAAACATACACACTAGTGCCAGCGAGGTAACCTTTTGCAAGCATCTCTTGCGTAATCAAAGTCTTATATGCGAGAGCATTTGGACTCTGAAATGAAAATCCTGTCAATGCAGAAAGTCCACTCGTCGTAATCGGTAGTTCATATTTTTTTGCAAGTGTTTTCCACCGTTCAGTGATTTCAAGACCTGTTTTGGTAATCGTTTCCCAAGACTTAATTCGCTCCATCACCTCCAGCGTTTTTAATCCAGCAGTTGGGCCTATGCGTTCAGTCCAGAATGTACTACTGATAAATGTCGATTGGGCGGCTTGCATCACCTCACGCTTACCTATTGTTGCAGTGATTCCGTAACCGTTACCTAATGCTTTGCCAAACATTGCCATATCAGGTTCCACACCATATTGTGCATGTAAGCCACCAAATGTTTGCCTAAATCCAGAAGTGCACTCATCAAAAATCAACACAATACCGCGCTCGGTCGCAAGTTGCCGTACCTTGTGTAAGAAATTATCCTCAGGCCCTTGGTTACGAACCACTTCCATCTTAATCACGCCGATGTCATGCGCGTTTACAAGTGCCTCAAGCTCAGCAAAGTTATTATAATTAAATGGGAATACTGTTCCGCGCAAGTTTTGTGGAACACCGTTTGGCGCAAGGCCTGGGAGTAAGTGCCCAGCGAGATTTTTGTCATCACCTAAGTTTGCGGAGAGGTACCAGTCGTGCCATCCATGATATCCACAGATCGCGACTTTATCTTTACCCGAAGCTGCCCTCGCAATACGAATAGCAATTGCATTAGCTTCGCCACCAGAGCGAGCAAAACGAACCATGTCTGCCCAAGGATTAATGGCCAGCAATTTCTCTGCTAAATACACTTCCTCAGGACAGTTGAGGGTCGACATATTGCCAGAGTCAATTGTTCGACGTACTGCATCATCAACCTCGTCGTTACCGTATCCTAGGATGTTAGTTCCAATGCCCATGATTGACATATCGGTGAACTCATTACCATCCAAATCCCATACTTTGCATCCCTTAGCCTTGCTGAAATACGCTGGCCATAAATCAGGCAAAAACATTTCTGCTCGCTTGGAGAGCAACATATTCCCGCCTGGGATAATTTCTTTTGCACGTTTCCACAATTTTTGACCAGTACCCATTACTGCTCCTTCATTACGAATTAAATGTTGGTTCGCTTTAAAAATTTCAGATGTCGACCTCTGTAATTCCAAAACTTCCTTCCATCCAAAATCTATTCTTGGATGGAAACATTCAAATACTTTATTGATAACAGAAAAGTCAGCCGCCTCGTCAACGGTCCAGCGGGATGCGGAGAGATCCTCGGCGTTACCTAAATTCGCGGTAGTAAATAAACCTGACTCGCGCAAATATGGTGTTACATGTTCACGGTTGAAAGGATCATTTGTTTCTAAATCTGCCTTCACGAGCGCAGATACCTTAAAAACTTCGATATCTAAACCATCTGGAAAACTTGGTGGCGCTACGTTACTAAAATAGTCGACCCCGGCCTCTTTGTAGTGCTGTATCACTGAATCAACTAGCTCTGGATCAACAAGTGGGCAATCGCCTGTAATTCTAACTACCACGTCGGCATTATGGCGTTGCGCAGCATAAACAAACCGAGCGAGTACGTCAGTTTCACTACCTTGTTCACATGCATATCCTAGCGACTCAACATGATTAATAAGAGATGCATTTTTTTCATCTACAGATGTTGCAACAATAATTTGATCCACCTCTTTTGATTGAGAGAGACGTGAAAGCAGGAGCTCGATCATCGGCACACTGCCAATTGGCAACATTACTTTGTTCGGCAAACGGGTTGAGCCCATTCTAGCTTGTACTATTGCAACAATTTTCATTAGTAGTTCCACAATGCCGGATTTATTAACTTTTCATCGTTACATTGAATATCAGGAAAACGAGATGATTTACCATTTCTAATAACATCAGCTACTTGGGCAAATTGCTGAAAATTTTCAGTACCGACAATGACGTGATCTATATCTTTTATTGAAAATAAATACGAAAGACAAGCCTCTATCGCTGACGCGTTATTTTCTGCCAACCATCCATGCCACTTAGTAAAAATATTCTTCCAATGGGAAAAATATTCTGGGACTGTGTTTGGCGGCATCAGCAATAATCCTTGTAAAAAAGCTGAGCGCGTGTGAACTTCAATACCGTCACACTTTAGACGACCAAGCCAACCCGAAATGTGCATTCGTTGATCGATCAAGTTAAGTGGCGCCTGTACTAAATCAAACTTAAAACTTGGAATAAGCAACTCAAGCTCGTTAGGTGAATAAACTGAAATACCAATTTTTTTTACCAATCCTTCCTTCTTCAGTTCTTCCAAACTCTCATATAGAACGCTTCCACCTAAGCTTCTCAATTGCTCTGGACGGTGCAGCAACACCCCGTGCAAACAATCTGTATTTAGCCGAGAAAGTGACCCTAGTACTTGTGCACGCACCCATGATTTGATGTCAACACAATTCTCTGGGATTGCAGGTAATTTTGAAACAACATTAAAACCTGTTGTTCCACCTGTGCCTAATTGCTCTTCACTATCACCATAAGCAATCGCAGTATCTATACTGAAAACACCGTTAGATCTGGCCAACTGTAAAATTGCTTTCACTTCTTCTTGGTTGGTGCGTCCGGATTCGTTTGCAACACCATACTCCAATCCAAACTGAGCAGTGCCTAGAGCTAACTTACGAATATCCATTACTCTTGGCCTTCTTAATTAATTCGAAGACTTGCTCAGCGCGCTCCCAATCTTCCATCGTATCGATGTCGACATATTTCCAATTCTCAACAAAAAGAGGCGCTGCTTCGCCGGAAAAAAAAGGCGCTCCCTGGCGGTATGCGCTAGCATGCCCCCAATAAAACTGGCCCGCATCATGGCAGGACGAGGGCAAATCCTGAGAACGCTGCCCAATGAATTCTCTAAACATGGGAACTAATCCAGCATATTTATTATCGGTATCAATCATCAATGCACGGTGAACTGGATGCTCGTAATTGGCAACCGTAACAACATATTTTTTTTCACTTTTGCATAACAAATCAAACCCGTCACGAATCAATTGTGCATCAACCAATGGCGTGGCTGGGTAAATACAGCATGCATATTCTGGCAGCAGCCCAGATTGATCGAAGTAGTGTATGGCATGCTGGATTACATCCATAGTTGCAATATAATCTGTCGATAATTCATGCGGACGCATGAACGGTACTTCGGCTCCGGCTGCTAATGCAATCCGTGCGATTTCTTCATCATCCGTCGATACAACAACCTTATCAAAACATCCAGACTCTAATGCAGCTGAAATGGGATATTCAATAATTGGTTTCCCATGAAACCGTTTTATATTTTTCTTCTCTATACGTTTACTGCCGCCGCGAGCAGGAATAATAGCGATTTTCATTTAACTAAATACCCCATTGAGTACGTTTGAGACGTATTGCTGCTTTTCAATGTCTAATTGTGTGTACATCGGTAAGCTAATTGCTTCGGCGTAATATTGTTCTGCATTGCGGCAGTGACCAACCTCAAAGCCGAGTTTTCTGTAATAAGGTTGAAGGTATACAGGTATGTAATGCAGGTTAACGCCTATACCAGCGCTTCTCAATTGATTAAATATGTCTAACCTAGACAAAGTCGGGGTAGCTTTTACGCGTACAACATACAAATGCAAACTTGAATAGGTATCAGGATGCTGCCAAGGCAGTTGAATGTGCCCTTGATCAAGTTGTGAATTATATTGCTCAAAAATTTGGTGGCGAACTTGAACGAATTGATCTAATCGTGTCATCTGACTCAAACCCAGTGCGGCTTGCAGTTCCGTCATACGATAATTAAATCCAAGCTCAATCTGTTGGTAGTACCAAGGTCCATCAGATGCGCCTACCATTTCTGCTGCTTCACGAGTTATTCCATGACTACGGAACAACTCCATTTTACGTGCAAGGTCTGTGGCATTAGTTAAAGCTAAGCCACCTTCAGCTGTAGTAATAATTTTGACAGGATGAAAGCTAAATACAGTGATATCGCTATACTTACAACTACCCACAGCCACATTTTGATAACGTCCACCAATTGCATGTGAAGCATCTTCAATGATTTTGAAACCATATTTTTTCGAAAGAAGATGAATGGCTTCCATTTCACAACTTTGCCCAGTCAGATGAACAGGGATGAGCACCTTTGGCAAACGTCCAAGCTTTTCTGCATTGATAAGTTTTTCTTCCAGCGCCGTTACCGACATGTTGTATGTCAACGGATCGATATCAACAAAGTCGACGGAAGCACCGCAATAAAGCGCGCAATTAGCACTAGCAACAAACGTAATGGGACTAGTCCAAACTCGATCGCCAGCACCTACGCCAAGAGCAAGGCAGGCTATGTGCAAAGCAGAGGTTGCGCTATTGACTGAAACCGCATGCTTTACTCCGCAGTATGTCGCAACTGCATCTTCGAACTTAGGGGTCACAGGCCCTTGAGTAAGAAAATCAGACTTCAGAACATCTACAACAGCATCGATATCAGCTTGATCAACATCTTGCCGGCCATAAGGAATCACGCTCAATTCCATTCTCCCAAATAGGTATTAGACGTTCTCTTGAATTAATTTTTCTAATTCGGCGACAGTTAAGAAATGCTCATTGGTACCGCTGTTATAACAAAAGCCAGGGGCAACTCGTCTTGCATTCATTTTTTCGCAATATTCTTGAATCGTGAATGGACCTCCAGATGGAAGAATCGCATAATACGATCCTAGATCAACGGTATTCAAACTATCGCTACTGGTGATCATTTCTTCATGAATTTTTTCACCTGGACGAATACCAACAACTGGGTAAGTACATTCTGGTCCAACAGCCTTAGCAACATCAGTAATTCTGTAGGAAGGAATTTTGGGTACCAATATTTCGCCACCCCATGCATTTTGCATAGACCAAAGCACCATATCCACGCCCTCTTGCAGGGAAATATTGAAACGAGTCATCTCTGTATCTGTAATGGGCAGTACACCGCTCGCACGTTTTTCTTGGAAAAATGGGATCACTGAACCACGACTCCCCATTACGTTTCCATAACGGACAACGCTAAACGAAATATCCCGAGAACCGCGGATATTGTTTGCGGCGACAAATAATTTATCCGACGCCAGTTTGGTAGCACCATATAAATTGATTGGAGCAGCGGCTTTATCTGTTGATAAGGCAACTACCTTTTTAACACCAACATCTAGACAAGCCTCAATCAAATTTTGAGCACCCATGATGTTAGTTTTAATGCATTCAAACGGATTATATTCGGCTGCAGGTACTTGCTTCAGCGCCGCAGCATGAACGACTACGTCAATACCCTCAAGGGCTCTTCGTAAGCGAGATTCATCTCTGACATCACCAATAAAATAACGAAGGCCCTTATATTTTTCATCTGAAAATTGCTGAGCCATCTCAAATTGCTTTAACTCATCTCTAGAAAATACAACCAGACGTTTAATTGTCGGATATTTCTCAAGCACTGTTTTAACGAATGCCTTGCCAAATGAGCCAGTCCCACCTGTAATTAGTAATGATTTTTCGGATAGCATTTTTACACCATAATTAATCGGAATATCAACATTTACATTTTTTAAAAAAAATAAAAATGAACTAAAATTATCAAACTATATTTATTTTAATGCAATTTTTCACATATCATAAATCTATTATCATTGCGTTAGCTTTGATTACATCAAACCTTCCTGAGGAAAGTCTCGATAAATTCCATTCAACTGCGTTTTAAATGGACCTTGGGTATTTTGAAACGCTTTATAAATTTGAAATTTTCTAATTTTAGTCAACCTATCCCAGCGACTCACCTCTAGAAAAATTACAGGAGCTAAAGTTTTCGGATCATTCAGACCATAAAGTAACGCGATATCAACAAGCCTTTCGATTTCATCATCGGGGTTCGCCAAATAATATTTAATCAAAGCCAAATTGGCCCAAATAGCTGACGACATCGGCCGAGCACTCAACGCTGCAATGTAGTTCGCTTTAGCTTTTAGCAATACGGGGGCCGCAACATCCGGAAACTTCAATGCCTGAACGCCTCTGACGGCATATAAGTAGGCTTTTTCTTCATAATACTGTGGCACGTCTGCCGCTAAAATACTTGCTTTATCAATACCAGTCATTAATTGAGACCAAGCCAGTGGATCTATTCTTTTTCCGATACGTTCATATTCTTCCAACTCAGATCTTAAAGACAAAGTATTCGCATCCGCAATACCTGATCTAACGCAATAAAATACGTTTAAAATGCTAACAATACTTAATGACGTTAGCATAAAGCACGTAATGAATTTTATTGTTTTATTCACGTGACTTGCTCCAGCCCCAAAATGCGCCCAGGGCGAGTCTCGACCATGCGTTTCGCCATACGAGTCCCAACTACTTCCTCAAGAGCATCACGTCCCTCTGCTAAATCTGGGGGGCGGTGCTCCATATTGTGTGAGTCTGTTGCGATAATCCATGCTAACTCTTGCTCCAATAATTTGGTCGCTACTTTTTTAGCTGGCTTACCAAAACTACCAATTAATGATCCTGCAGTCAGTTGCAACCAACAACCCATATCAACAAATGGCCTGATACGTTCGGGATCGCTCATCACTTGTTTATTACGTTCCGGATGAGCAATCAATGGTCGAATTTTCATGCGCAATAATTTGGTAATAAATTGCTCGCTACCTACGGGAATCATGTCGTGCGGGAACTCCAGCAAAACGACTTTATAACCATCAACTGTTCCCAAGAATGGAATTTCATCTTGCTCGAACAACTCCAGTGCCTCTGGCGAAACGCGTACTTCACCCGCCAAAAAAAGCTTAATCGGGATCTGGTGTTTTTTGACCAGCTCCTGAAAGCGAACGAATGTGTGTAACAAACGCGTTTTTGAATTGGGGTAACGCCTCGGATGTATATGCGGAGTTAATGCTGCAGCGGTAATACCATTAGCAGTCGCTGCACGTACCAATTGCAATGCCTCTTCTGCCTCTACTGGACCATCATCTACACCTGGCAAATAATGACAATGCAAATCAATCATAACTTAAGCTTTTTTCTCTTCTTTACTACCATAATTATCACCATAACCGTACTTATCGTAGCCGTACTTACCGTAGCCTGAATATTCACCATAGTATTTTTCAGCCTTTTTAAAGTCGAGGTGATTCAACACTACCCCAAGGACTTTGCCTTCTGCCCGACGAATCCGCATTAATCCTTTTCGTGCTAGTTGATATGGTGTATCCAATGCTTTGACGACATAAATAACGCCTGACACCATTTTAGACAACACCAGGGCATCACTAACAAGTTCTACTGGTGGGGAATCAATGATGACTATTTCATAAATTTTTGACAACTCTGCAATTGCGTCTTTAAACCGTTGAGACAGAATAATTTCTAACGGATTTGGCACAGTCGTGCCAGTGGTAACAACGTGCAAATCACATCCTGGGATAGTTTGTATACATGCACTTAATGGAACCGTACCAGCAACAAGATCTGATAATCCAGGATGATGTGGTTCAAAGTCTAACCCCTTTGCCACCGCAGGACGACGCATGTCGGCATCGATAAGTAAGGTTTTTTTTGTATGTGAATGTGCAACAGCAAGATTGATTGAGAATGTCGTTTTACCTTCGCCTGGAACGCTCGATGTAATCAGCATTATGCGATTTGAAAGATCAATCGAAGACAGCAAAACAGCCGATCTAGCGGTACGAATTGATTCAGAGTACAACGATTTGGGGTCTTCCAAAAACATGTGCGCTGTAGAGGAGCGATCTGCATCTTTTTTTGCTAATAGCGGTAACGTTGTCAGCAATGGCTGCTTTAGTTTAACCTCTACGTCAGTAGTACTATTCAAAGTATTATTTAGCAAATCAATTAAGATCGTCGCTGAAATTGCGACTAAGAGACCCAGAACGAACGCAATTAATACAATTTGAATTTTTTTTGGTTTTTCAGGAATATTTGGAATTTTTGCTTGATCAACAATCCTAGCAACTGGATTTTGCAAGTCACCAGAAACATTAGTCTCTTTTGCACGTTTTAGAAACAAATCATAAATCTGTTTATTGGAATCCACTTCTCGTTCCAATAAATTCAATTGAAATTCTTTACGATTGATTCCTTGCACGGATCCTTTTGCTTGATTTAAAGTTTGCACAAGCATATTTTCGGTACCTTTTGCAACTTCATATTCTCGAGTTACACTTTGAACGACGGTATCGATTTGGCGCTTGACATTTTCACGTGCAGTTTTAACTTCACCTTCAGCTTGTACATATTTTGGATGCTCAGTTCCATATCGTTGCGCAATTTCTGATAACTTTCTTTCTGCCTCGGATTGTTGCCTAATAGCATCACCAACAACAGGATTTCTAACAACTGCTGGCAGAGACGACAAATCTGCACCTTTTGGCGCATTTTTTATTTGATTATAGGCATTTTCTGCCTCTGCACGACGCAATCGAGTTTCGACTAACTTTTGAGTTACTTCTTCTATTTGCCTACCTGCACCACTCTGAGAATCACTCTTCACGTCGACAATACCTGCTTGCTCACGGTAAGCTTGCAGTTGTTTTTCTGAAGCATCAAGCTTTGCGCGCACACCAACCATACGCTCGTCCAACCAGCTACTAGCTCTTTGAGTCATCTGAAAACGGACGTCAAGATCAGAGTCAATGAAAACATTCGCCATGGTATTAGCTACCTTAGCAGCAAGTTGCTTATCTACAGAATCAAAATTCACTTTTACCAAAAGACTCAAACGAATAGGTTCAATAGAAAGCTGCTTATTGAACTTCAGTAAGACCGCTTTGGCAAGAGACTCCTCATCCCATTGCTTAGGTGCACTTCCAGTGTATCCAATACCAACAAGGAACTTGTTTGCCAGTGAATCCTCTTTTGTTCTAGGATCAAATTCTGGCAAGTCCCATAACTTCAATTTGATAATGGTTTTCAGCGCGACATCGGAAGACTTCAAAATCTCTACTTGTGTCATGAAGTAATCGCGATTCTCTGAGAAGCCGCCATATACCTCATCAATTTGCACTACTTTTGATTTAGTAGCATCAATCAGCAAAGTTACTGTCGACCGATAAACTGGTGTCATAATAAATACAACAACGGCAGCAAGCATTGCAATAGTTAATCCAAACGCAAAAATTCCCCATTTTCGCTTAGTTATACTTTTCCAATATTCGACGAAATCCAGCTTTGCCTCAAGCTCGTGAAGTTCTTTTGCAGGATGTTGATCTGGGTTTAATTTGGCTGGTATCACAGTTGTATCCATATTGGCAATGCTCGCACGCTTATTTTATGAAACTAGGAAGTTGCAACTCATCAGAGGCACAATAGCACCTCGAAAAAACGATAATAATCATCGTTACGTAACTATTAGAAAAAACTTTCTTCAATGGTCAGAATATCGCCGGGACCAATTTCTGTATTCAGATCGACTTTTACTGGTTTATGTGACTGATCACCTTCGCGAATCACATACATTTTGGATGAGGAAGCGCGCTCTTTAAAACCTCCAGCGACTGAAGCTGCCTTACGAACAGTCAGGCCAGGTTGATAAGGATAACCACCTGGCTTCTCCACCATCCCATTGACATAAAATGGTCGGTATTCATCGATCTGAACCGAAACCCGTGGGTTGACGAGGTAACGCCCTTTCAGGCCATCGGTAATCAAACGCTCCAAGTCACCTACTGTCATGCCCAGTACACGTAATTCACCCAACACTGGATACGGAACGGTACCTGCATCTGTGAGACGAATTTTTTCTTTACTTAAATCTTCTTCACCAAAAACACGGATGTTCACAACATCACCTGCGCCCAGTCGGTAGGACGAATACGCCGTGTTGCTAGACAGTCCCGATTGGCGCACCACAGGATCGGAGACCAGTGCGCTTTGCGCGAGCGCCAGTGTCGTCATCAAAAAGTACATTGCACAAGACAGTAAATAGCGTAGTTTCATATTTGATATTTTATAAACTAAATAAAGCTAGTAGCTCCATTAAGAACTACCAGCTTGCCATGATAAAACCGTTACACCCAACGATTACAGGGTTGATTGAAGAGTGAACAGAACAACGTTACGAGAAAACTCATTGCCTGATACGGTCGAACTACGGTTAGTGTTGGTGATCTCTGCACCAAGACGCAACCAGCGGCGCATGTCGTAGGATACGCCAAGACCGATATTTTTTAGGTTATCCTGACGATTACCATTTACGTAGTCGGACTTCACATACCCAAGATCAACTTTGGAAGAGAATTGGGTATTCCAGCGATGCGTCCACAACAGATCGTAGTTACTGTTCATAACGTAGCTACCAACACCCGTAGAGTCAGATGGAAGCTTAGATACTGTGGCATCAACAGTACTATATGTCAGTGGTGCCCAGCGTCCCTTACCTTCCCATGCAACACCTTTGTATCCAGTGTTAACGGCCTGATCAAAGCTCTTGTTCAAGTAACCAACTTTAAAGATACCTGTCGTGGCAGCAGTTGCATTCCAAGTTGCACCAACCATCAAGCGACGATCGCTATTGCTGTTTGGTGAATTCGTCAACGCATAAGCCGATTTAATATCTTTGGCTTCAATCAACAATGAAGTCTTTGGTGCGACACGATAAAAGAAGCGTGCGGACACGGTAGAGATATCAACATCAGATCCAATCGTCGTTGTACGGTTGTTGGTGTATGTTTTTTTCAAATATGAGCTATCAACTTCAACACGACCCATGGAATCAGTTGTACCGTAGGAGAAAATACCCGCTACAGATGGTGCATGCCATTCATCTGGTGTCGTTGAAATAGCACGATCTGTCGAACCACGTGGATCGGTGCTCAGGACGTAGCCAGCATTCCAGCTCAAACGGGTACGGCTATCAAAGATATCGTCGCCTGCGATTCTGAAATCATGGTGATTAAAGTTATCGCTAGAACTGCTTTGGTAACGTACGTAGCTGCCGAGGTAGCTGGCAGTATAGCGATCACCATGGTTTTTTACTTCTGCCACGATCTCTGGTTCCAAGCCAAACAAAGAGCTGGAGGTTGTGTTGTTTGCAGAGCCTAAGACGTTGTTATTTTGCCCAGCAGATGCACGTGCATCGAGGTAAATATACAAGCCACCGTAGACAATCGGTGCGCCACGTGCGGGTGCGGTCATTGTACCAGCAGTACCGTCACCGGCTTTAGCACCAGAGAGCTCATAACCTGGCGTAAACGCCGTTTGTGCAGCGCCTGTACCGGTATTGAGCAAGTTACTGGTGCTTAATGAAGTGCTAGTCGCTGGAGTGAGCGTTGCTGGCTCTGTTACTATCACATCAGACTTTGGCGTTTCTTGCGCCTGAACGACTTGTACAGAAGCGAGCTGGCACACCAACAGCGTCGCTGAAAAGATGGCAGTTCTGGAGAACACGTTGCTGGACTTTTTCATGGGAACCTCTAAAAACTTAAAAATCAAAATTACCTATTTGTAACAATGTCAGGCACTCTTTCGCACATGACTAAACAGACTCTTCTTAATGTAACAATATAGGGCAAATAAACTAGCAATAAACATTAACATCACGGCATCAGAAAAACGTAAATAAAACGTACAAGCTAAACCAATTAACGCAAATGCAGTTGCAACTAAAAACAAAATAAATACGACGTGATGATCAGCAATACCCAGATCAAGCAATACATGATGGATGTGAGTGCGATCAGCCTTAAACGGGCTCACCCGCTTCATCAAGCGACGAGTCATCACGGCCAACGTGTCAAACACAGGTACTGCCAACAACCAAACAACAATAATAGGGTTCATGATGCGCGATTGATCACCCGCTAACTTAATCGCGTACCAGGCGATCACAAAACCGACGAATAGTGCACCAGCATCACCCAAAAAGATGAGCGCAGCAGGACGCTTGGGCAAACGCAGATTGAGGCTTAAAAAACCTGCCAACGCCGCAGACAAAATAAACAAAATAACCGCGTCACTGGAACGTCCATTCAACATCGACGCTGCTGCAAAAGAGAGCGTTGTGACGATCGATAAACTGCCGCACAGTCCATCCACACCATCGATCAAATTAAACGCGTTGATGACGCCAACGACAAAGAATACAGTAAATGGAATCGCCATGCTTTCCAGCACCACATCACCCGTACCAAACAGATCGCCGAGACTACCCAGTTTATTATGCCCCCACAAAATCATCAGCAAAGCGGCGATCGCTTGGGCGATGAATTTGATCTTAGAACCAAACTCATGCATATCATCAAGCAACCCCACCACAAACAGCAAGAAGGATGCCACCCAGAAGGCCGGCTGCTCGAGAGGCATGTAACCAAAAAAAATCATGACTGCATAAAACCCTGCAACGACACCAATACCACCAATGACTGGCGTTGGTGCCTTGTGCTGTTTTCTACCTTGAGGGATATCCTCCAAGAACAACCTGGCAGCATAAGGTCGAATCGAAATAATCGCCAAAATTGATGCTAAATAAACAAAGATCAAGGCGAATAAAAATTTTAAGCTCATCATGAAATTAAGTAACCATTACGCAGGTTGAGGCGTGCCAAGGAAGTAGCCTTGGCCATACTCAACAGAATCTAACAACAACATCGCTTGCATCTCTTCGGACTCAACATTTTGCGCAATGACCGTTATTTCTAACGATTGTGCCAATTTAATAATGGCACGTACGTGCTCATGTCCGGTTGAATTTGCGGCCATACCCTGTACTAAACCACCGTCGAGTTTGATGTAGTCTGGAGGCACTTGGCGCAATAACTCCAGCGCATGCGGATCAAGTCCAAAATGATCAATACCAAATCTCACACCGAATTTATGTAATAAAGCTACAAATTCTCGCGTAAGTTCCATATCTTTAAGACATCCAAACTCGCTAAGTTCCACAGAGAGTTGGTGAACTACATCTTTCGAAGACCGCAAGCATTCTGCCAGCCACTCCCGAAATTCGCCACTTTCTATGGATTGAACAGATACATTTACAGCAACCTCTTTGTATCGGCTTGTTGGTGAACTCAACAATTTAAAAATTAGCGAAATAATTGCTTTATCAATTTCTTCCATTAAGTTATGCCGGAGCGCCATAGGCAAAAATTTTGACGCAGATATAAAATTGCCTCTAGAATCAATCAAACGCGCAAAAATTTCATCTTGAAACAAGGTTTTATTAGAAAGGGACAGGACGGGTTGATACACCAACGCCCAACGATTTTCCATTAAAGCATTTTGAATTAAATTCCGCCAACCGAGCGATCCCTCAACAAATACTGACTCTTGATTGAAATTCAATGTAAATGCATTATTTCGACCATGTTGACGCGCAGTCTCAAGAGCCATATCTACTTTGGCAAAAATTTCCCCACGCGACTGTTCGGGATTAAATTCCACACACCCTATACTAAACGATAATGTTTTACTCGGAACATTCGCTTCCAAATACAGAGCTAATGCCTCGCGCATTAACAGAACGTAGTTTCCCGCACTTCCAAAAGAATGATCTAAACAAATAAAAGCCAAAGCCGTACCGCCAATTCGTCCTGCAATACGGATATCGATGTTATTTAGATCGTTTACAGTCTTAGTTGCAGCGAGAAGAACATTATCCCCTCGTTTATATCCATATTCATTATTGAATTCTTTTAAACCTTCAAACTCAAGCACAATAATTGAGGCTAGATTAAAACTTCCTTTATTATGCAATAAATGATCAAGTCGCAAATCAAAACCTTGGCGATTTTCTAACCCAGTTAACTTGTCAGTATAAGCTTCCCTGCGATATGCGTCAGCCCTACGCATCTCGCCATCTAAGATTTCCGATATCTTCCCCGACATCGCGTTCATGGCAACAACAACTCGTCTCAACTCACGCGCGCTTGGAAGCAATTGGATTTTTTTAAACCTCTTATTCTGAATTTCGAGTGCTGCCCTCTCAATTTGCGTTAAAGGATCAAGGATTATGCGCAATAACAAAATTGTAAGCAGAAGAGCAAGCAGGTACATGGCAATCAACCACCAAGTAACACGCTTAAAAGTAGTCCACAAATACTGATAAGCAAACGTTGGCTGACTAACAATTACTAATTTACCCAACTGCGTCCACCCCGACGTAATGAACGCCTGACCTGGCGGGGTATCAATCGACACAGTGGAAGAAAACCATAATGGAACGCTTTCAATCGCTACAGGTAACTCTTTAGATAAAATTTGTTTACCGTCTGGGGCAACCAAAATGATCTGTCGATAGTAACCTCGATCAAACATAGCAGCAATCTGGATCTCAGCTAAAACTTTATCATTTCCAATTAATGGCTGAACCAATGTGTGAGACAAACTGGTTGCCGCATCTTGAGCATGAGAGGATAGCTGCTGCTGCAAAAAATCTTTTGTAGACAAAATGGACAGGGCTTGCAAACCAGCAAATACCAAAACGAACAATATTGAAATTGCGATTAGCAATTGCCTTCTTAAGCTCATGAAACTCACCCAAAATTTAAATAACCGACGGAGAAAAATTAACCCGCCGAAAAACACAAGTAACTAGATCAGTTAGCAATCCCAAATAGTTTGTTTCCTAAAAGAAAATTAATTTACCGTCAAGTTTATTGTTGTAATTATCCTATAAAAGTCGTAAAAAATGTTACAAAATCTTAATTAAGCCAAAAAAAAATGACCAAATAAACAACAATTAATTGCGATTTCGCTGAGACGGTAGTTTCATTGGGATCCATGCGAGCGCCAATGTGACTACAAATGTCATTGCATTTGCAGGAATTTGCAAATTGAAATCAACAGTACTATGTATAGCCAGTGCAACTATACTCATACTTGCGCCAAATGCTGAGCCACGGGCAATACTTGACTTACGCATTCTCATCGCTTTGATAGCCTGCAACAGGCTCATGCCGGTTAACAAAAACAAAATCCATGCCCCTATACCCAAGTCGCACATGAACTCAACGTAATCATTGTGAGCGTGATCAAAATAATCTGTAATTTCAGGGGGCCGATATCTGCTAAAGCTGTTATAAAAACTACCTGCCCCAGTTCCAAATACAATAAATTGCTTAATCATTGTGATTGAATACTTGGCAGGCAATGTCCGCTCCTCAACAGACTCCTCTCGCAATTTACCTTCCGTGCTCTGAATATCATAGCTGGCAACACGGTCCTTGACGTTACTATCTACGACCGCGACAATTTCAGTACGATTAAGTCGCGACACCACCTTATCCAGACCGACCCAGGTACCAATCACGAACACGTCAACAATCACCAGACTTAAAATCAGCGTTGCCGTGGCAGGTGCAGTACGTCGGGACAAGACGATCGTGATGACGCCAACAATCAACATTGCCGAGAAGAAAGCAGAATTGCCCATACGCGAACGGGTAAGCACCAAGGCTATCACCATCACAACCAGCATCAGTCGCAGGCGCATTTTAGGACTCATCACAAACGTCAGCGCGGCAACCACACGCGATTTCCAGCCCGAATGTCCGGGGCCGCCACGACCCAGCTTGGCAATCATCAAACCGATCCCGACTGCCAACGTCATTTCCATATAGCCCGCAAAATGGTTACGATTAACAAAGGTACCAATCACGTTTTCATGGATGATATCGACAAAAAACAGCCGATAATGAGCGCCGATAGAGAAAAGAAATACACCAACAATTGCCTGAAACAAACCACTCCAGACTAAGACACTCATGAGGAGACTAAGGCGCTCCGCATCACGAACTAGGAGCAAGCACAGCATAAATACACTCAGATAAGACGTAGTCAGACCAAGCATCAGCCGACTCTGGTACACATCCAGCGATAAATGCATATGCCCTTGCAAACCGGCAATGACTTGCACGTTGTACGCCTCAGGCGAGAGCAACTGAATAACGGCGTCTGGCAAGGGTGTCACTTGCAATACAGAAACCATTAGAAACAAAAAGAAGATGATGAGCGGTGCGCGAAATTGATCCAGATGCCCGAGCATGGCATTAAGCTGCTTGCGCCAAACAATCAATGTCGCGCCAAATAACATAGCTACCAGCGTTACCAATATAGCTATCGCCCAAGTACGATTGCTTGCCAAGGGCAACGGAAGGTAAACAATCAAGGCGAGCAATGCTCTGAATAACCAAATATCCGATGACGGGTGAGTGTTTTTCATTAACAAGCGAGTGAACAAGGAATACAAATGAATCGACAGATTAAGCGACAAAAGCAGCCACAATGATGGCGACAATTGAGGCCACAAAAATGCGATTGATTTCAAACATAAAAAAAAGGTAGCCTTGAGCTACCTTTTTTTACGAAGCATTGATGCTTAGTTGTGACTTGCTGAACCGCCGCCACCACCAGAGAAGGATGATGAAGGTGAACCGCTAGAGAAACCACCATTTGATGCATTACCAGCTTGTGCAACTTGGTTTTGTGCATTTTGACCAGCAGCAGTTGCAGGTGTGTATGCAGCTACGTCGTTCAAACCTTTGTTGTACGCTGCAACGATATCAGCATTTGACTGACTTGGATTGCCCGCCTTGATACCTGATTCAACTGCGTCAACGCTGATGCCAGCAGCAGCAGCAACACTAGCGATTGTCGCTGCGTCAGCTGCGTTCGCTTTTGTCAGCTCAGCGATTGTTTTAGCTGGGTCTTTAGACTCAGTCAACGCCTTGTAGATTACGGCGATTTTTGGATTTTTTTGTGCTGTTGCGTCTTGCGCAAAAACCTGAAATGCAGGAAGAGCTGCAGTCAGCACCAGGGCGATAACGCCTTGCTTAACGAATTTTTTCATCATAACTTTCCCCAAACGGATTTTTGTGTAAATGAAGTATAACCCAAAACCTCTTATGTTGCATAAATTTTTTGCAAACATGTTTACATTTTAGCAGCACTTTGAGCGGCAAAATGGTGTTTTTATTTAAAAAATGACAATACTTTCATCAGTGAAATGATATTCTTTCCGGACGCCAATGATTTTCTTTTTGAGACGAAAGTTTTGTGAACATTGCCTCACGCTCGCCGTTTTGGTGACGGGTGGTTGGCACAGCATCATCTTGCCAGCCAAGTCTGCACGAAACGAACAACCTACCTTACAATCGAGACCTATCAAAAATATAATGATCTTCGGAGCCTCCATGTCTTTCTCTCGAAATGCCTTTTTTAGCGCTGCCCTGCTTTGCGTCTCGCAGATCGCCGCTGCAGTCCAACCAGCCACTATCCGCGTCGACTATCTGCATAGCGGCAACGCCGCTTCTGAAAGCTATGCGCTTGAACGCGTTCTTGTGGAGCCCTTACCTTGGTCGGGCAATCTACAGCAAGCCATTGACACCTCAGGGCTTGGCAACAACAAAGTAGAAATCACCGACCTCAAGACAGGCGAGTTACTGTACTCAAGAGGTTTTTCTACGGTGTTTGGGGAATGGAGAAGCACCGATGAAGCGGCAAAAATCAGCCGCGGTTTTGAAGAGTCCGTTCGCTTCCCCAAACCAGAACACCCAGTGAAAGTCAGCATTTACAAACGGGATGAGCACAACGTCTTCGGCCCTGCATGGAGCGTCGATATCGACACGGATGCACAGGATGTCATTCGTAAGCAAGGCCCTGCACCTGCCAAGCCTATCCCGATTCACGTCTCTGGTGCCTCTGCCGAGAAAGTGGATTTGCTGATTTTAGGAGACGGTTATACCGCAGCCCAAATGCAAAAATTCAAAGCAGACGCAACACGACTGAGTCAGCATTTGTTTGAAGTATCACCATTTAAAGAACACGCAAAAGATTTTAATGTCTGGGCGATGGCGGTACCAACGCCAGAATCTGGCGTATCACGTCCATCAACAGGTGTGCACCATGCTTCCGCGTTAGGGGCACGATATGATATTTTTGGCAGCGAACGTTACGTCTTGACGACCGATAACCGGGCACTGCGCGATATCGCACAATATGCGCCTTATGAATTCATTGAAATTCTGGTCAATAACGACACCTATGGCGGCGGCGGTATCTTTGGGCAATTTAGTACTGCGGCAGCTAAAAACGATTGGGCGAATTATTTATTCGTTCACGAGTTTGGTCATCACTTTGCAGGTCTAGCAGATGAATATTACACGTCTCCTGTCGCTTACCAGCCAAGCACAACAAAGGTCGAACCATGGGAACCGAACGTTACTGCGCTTATGGATTCTGCCAACGTCAAATGGAAAGACAAGCTGACTGCGGGCACCCCAGTACCAACAGATTGGCCGAAAGAAGCGTACGACCAGCATTCTAAAGAGTATCAAAAAATCCGTGCAAATCTGCGCGCAACGAATCGTCCTGAATCAGAAATGAATGCCCTCTTCAGAGAAGATCTCGCCTATAGCACAAAACTGTTTGCCGGAACTAAATTTGAACGTGCCGTCGGTGCATTTGAAGGCGCGAACTATGAATCCACAGGGTACTACCGCCCTGCGATGCAGTGCATCATGTTCAATCGTACTGATCAATTTTGTGATGTCTGTCGCGCTGCAGTAGAAAAAGTGATTCTGATGTATTCCACACCGCATGCTACAGAGGCCAAAAAATAAAACATAGAATAATGACGTTAAAATGACATCGACGATAAGCGGCCTATTTTATTGAAAATCGTGATCAAAAAACGTCAGTCTCAACCTCTGTCTGTTATTCGTTGCATAATGGATTGGTGATGCGCAGCAGCATCACTTTAGTTGTCCTTTTTTTGGCTGCTACAACCCTTTTTATGCTCTCGCGATATTCCATGAAAAAACTTTCCGCCACGCTGGCAACTGGTTTTCTAGTTATTTACAGTAGCCTCTGCTTTGCACAAGAAAATCGGATCGACACTATCCGTCCTGACGCTCCTGAGCTTGCCCGTTACGGTCACTTGAAAACGGGTGTAAAGACACTGCAATTAATTCATACCGATCAGATTGATGTGTTAAAGGCAAAAGCTGGCGAGGCCATGCCGCATTATGATCGGCCATTAACCATAGAAGTTTGGTATCCAGCGATGTTAGCAGCAGGCCAGAAGCCCGGTAGTGCTCTAAAGGCGATGTCGCGGGATGGCGTGACGGAAGTCTCGTTGTGGGGTCAGGCCGTGAGGGGCGCTCAGAGTGATACGGCCAACGGCCCCTACCCTCTATTGATCCTTTCTCACGGTTATCCTGGTAATCGCTTTCTCCTCAGTCATCTGGCGGATAATCTCGCTAGTAAAGGCTATGTGGTGGTATCGATTGATCATACAGACAGCACTTATGGTGATCAGGCAAGTTTTGCCAGCACCCTATTGAACCGTTCGCTGGACCAGCTATTTGTGTTAAACGAGATGGCGCGCCTTAATGAGGACAGCAAATCAGGTTTGAAAGGGGTGATTAATGCCAATGTCACTGGCATCATTGGCTATTCTATGGGTGGGTATGGTGTCGTCAACACTGTCGGTGGCGGATTAAGTGACGCTGCGGTCAAATCGCCTCTGGGTGTGCCAAATCAAGGACTCACCGTTCGTCAGGCAGGCAATGTCACGTACCTCGCATCGCTCGACAGTCGGATTAAAGCCGCTGTCGCCTTTGCGCCGTGGGGATGGAACTACGGCATCTGGGATAAGCAAGGTTTAGCGGGAATAAAAACACCGATCTTCTATATTGCAGGTAGCAGTGATGATGTATCTGGTTATGCCCCTGGCGTTCGCTCAATGTACGAAAACACAGTCAATGCACCGCACTACCTACTGACATTTGATAACGCTAACCATAATGCTGGTGCGCCAATACCCGCACCAAAGGAAACCTGGCAGTTTTCAGAAAAATTGCAATTCGTTCCTGCTGAACATTATCTGGATCCAGTGTGGGATAACGTTCGTATGAATAATATTTCACAACATTTTGTGACGGCGTTTCTGGATAAGTATTTAAAAAATGATGCCAGCAAAGATGCCTATCTGGACCTCATTGAAAACGCCAAAGATGGTAAATGGTCAGTTGCAAAAGATGGTAGTCGCAATGCAGACCACACCTACTGGAAAGGTTTTCCTGCACGTACCGCAGCGGGGCTCCACCTAGAGCAAGCGAAACCACAAAACTAGATAATACCTGCGCGTAACATCAAATGACCGTGCCACATTAAAACAGCAGCAATGAGATCACTCATGCGACAATGACATTTTGCTCATTGTCGTATTTTATTATGCAGATTTTTTTGTTACGTACTACGCTGGCACAACTGGCATTGCTGTTGATCGGTGTCTTTCTTTTCGTTGATAGCACTTATCTGATGGCACAGAATAATTTTAGTTTTGGCGTCACGCTTCCTTTTGGCATCTCAATTTTTCTGATTTGCGCTGGATTAAAATGGCATCCACTTCACGCGTGGTTGCGACAAAAAGAGACAAGAAAACGCCTCTGGGTTGCTGGCTGGTCTATTGCTGCACTATGGCTCACTAGCGTGGCGGCGTTTTTTTATTTTATTCAGGCGGGGCATGATACTGACATCAAGCGTGTTCAAGGATCAGTCAAATCGATTGTCGTATTAGGTGCTGGTTCTGACCACTGTGGCACGACACCAACGCTAGCAGCCAGGCTTGACCTCGGTTATTTATGGGCACAACAATTTCCAGCAGCGCGGGTCATCGTCAGTGGCGGTCAGGATTTTGGTGAACAATGCACCGAAGCGCAGGTCATGGGAGATTATCTGATTGCTAAAGGCCTGCCAGCGTCACGTATTCTGCGAGAAGATCGCAGCACAAACACCTATGAAAATTTTATTTTCAGCAAACAATTGATGACACAAAACGGCATCCATACCCATGATGGTCTATTGATCGTGACGAGTGATTTTCATAGCGTGCGATCACGCCAGATTGCGCTGAAAGCAGGATTTGACAACATCGCGAGTGCGGGTGCAGATACGCCATTGGGCGTTCGCTACAACAGTTGGCTGCGCGAATATTTTTCGTTTATTAAAGGATGGCTGTTAGGCGAATATTAAACATTGCTCGTCATTTTTATAAAAAACAACGCCGCTCTGACAGCGGCGTTGTTTTTATTGATTTTGCTAATTCTGCAAATTCTGCTGATTCAATCTACTGACCAAAAAACTCTTCATGCACCAAACGCAATGCGAGTTTGCGGTCTTCTTGCTGCACCAGCATGTAGGCGGCAACTTCACTTGCACCTGCTGCGGCCAATGTCACCCTAGCGCCGCCCGCTAAGGCTGCGGATAAGGCGCGGCTGGCAATCGCACTGCCAACATCTGAGGCATCTAATACGCCATCACCGACAACAGCAACAATCGCCACAGCATCATTACGGCTGACTTCGACGACACCTGCCAGATGATGCTCACTCAGTGCCTCGTAGGCAGCATCCAGATGGTCACGTGCCAGTAAAATATTGATGGCCGTTTGTGCCGTCAGCACACTCTTAATGTTGATGCCGTGCTGATCTAGGGTATTGGTGACCTGAGCCAAGATGCCGGGCTTAAATCCAACGCCAGGGCCATGCAGCTTCAGAATGGCAACGTCTTCTGTAGAACTGACACTTTTGACGACATCCTTGGTGACGTTGCGTTGGCCGTCGATGATGGTGTAAGGGTTGAGGCCGCGTTCAGGACGGGTGATATTGAGAATACGGATAGGAATATCACGATCAAATAAAGGCTCAACAGTACGCGGATGTAAAATCTTCGCACCAAAATAAGATAGTTCCGCCGCCTCTAAATAATTGAGTTGAGAAATCGAGCGTGGCGCACTGACTGCACCTGGATCTGCACTCAAAAATCCATCAACGTCTTTCCACACATCCAATGACTCTGCACCAATACAAGCAGCAATCGATGCCGCTGAGTAATCGGAGCCGCCCCGTCCAAACAAGGTTGTCTTGCCGTCTTTATCAACGCCATAAAATCCCGGCACAACGTAGACGACATCGGCAGCCAATGCTGCCGCAACGGGCGCAGTACTCGCAGCAAAGTCACAAGCCGAATTACCAAAGACGCCGTCTGTCACGAGACCGATATCTTCTGGTAAGGCTTCACGTGCATCGATACCCCGGCTCAGTAACACTTCCGTCAGCAACAAGCTCGATAAGCGTTCGCCGTAGCTCAGAATCGCATCATTGACAAAAGTTGGCACATCGCCGATGCAATGTATGCCTGTCAGATAACGGTCAAGTTGATCTAAGCGCTCACCCAATGCTTTTTCAGTGCGATCACGGTGAGCGACATCGCTGATATTCGCTTCCAGAATTTCTCGCTTTAATGCACGTAACGTCTTGGTGTAATTCTGGCTTTCTTTGAGTGCCGCTTTGGTACCTGCACCATCTTTTGCTGACTTAACACAATCGATCAAGGCATTGGTGATCCCAAAAAAAGCCGAAACGACCAATACTAAGGGCCGCTGATAGGACTGCACCACATTGACAACACGGTCGATATCCTGTGGCTGACGTAAGTTTGACCCGCCAAATTTAACAACGATTTTTTTCATGCCTGAACCCCAAAAAAAATTTTACGGTGGTGCTTTTTAATTACTTTACCGACAACATGCGCTGATCGTTGGCAGACTAATGCGCAGGCCGGGTTTTATGAAATACCAGCGGGCTATACGGCACCGAAGATGGCGGCGGCGCTTGCAAGATGTGCTTCTTCATCGCGCCGATGATATGCATCTCGCATGGCTTACAATCAAATTTGAGCGTATATTTTTCTTCGCCTGTTACCAACGTCATTGGCTCGGCCTTCACCTGTCCTTGCACACCTTTGACACCTTTGGCTTGCTTTGGACACAAGTTAAACGAGAAACGCAGGCAATGCTTGGTGATCATTAACGATACCTCGCCTGGTTCTTCATGCGACTCATACGCAGCGGCAATCAGCTGCACGCTATGTTTTTTATAAAACTCACGAGCCTTGCTGTTGTAGACGTTTGCCAGATAGCTCAAGGTTGTTTCCGGATAAGCGACGGGTGGTTCAACGGCAGGTGTGCGTTCTGGGCGTAACCAGGCCTCTGCGCGGGCGACTTCGTGTGCGGCGACCGCATCTCGACGCAAGGCGTTGATGACCGATGATGGTACAAACCATGGCTGACGCAAACGCAGATCGACATTGGCGGCTTCAAACATGGTGTTACCGAGTTTTGCCAAGCTATCTCGTAATCCAGCTTCAGCCTTATCGGCTTGTTGTGCGACTTGTAAATTCAAGGCCACACTCACTGCCGAATGAACACCCTCTTCATCCGTTATTGCCAAACGCAGTCCTTGCTCATCATCTGACAAGGTCATCCACACCGGAACCCGACGTTCAGCAGATTTTTTGGTCAGTGCGTGTTCCCAACGTTGATCACGATTGCGATTAATCAACATGCCGACTTTGAGGCCGGCCAGCTCACTGACTTTTTCGTTCGGTGAAACGCGCCATGTGTCACCATTCTCGCTCTTACCCATGTGCTCAACGGTATTGGCCTGAATACCCATCACATCACGTTTGAGCATATAGTTAAGACCATCGCCATTTGCCATGGGCTCATTGGTTTCGATCTCAAACCAGGTCGTACCGATACGAGTGACATAGCCAAGATGCAAACCGACGTATTTCGGTGAATCGAACGCGCCGATATCGTCGAGGCGACCGTTCGCAAAATAATCGGTGTGACCACGATGGAAATTTTTGTCGACGTTTGGTGTAAAAGAAACCTGACTGCGACCGCTGGAGGCCCGCGTAAACTCCGGACGGCGCTCTAAAATCTCATCGAGCAGCATGCGATAGTGTGCTGTGATATTTTTAACATAGCCCATGTCTTTGTAGCGGCCCTCGATTTTTAAGGACTGTACACCAGCATCAAGCAAGGCTTCCAGATTGCGACTTTGGTCGTTATCCTTCATGGACAACAGATGTTTTTCATAGGCGACAACGCGACCCTCTCCATCCGTTAAGGTATAAGGCAGGCGGCACGCTTGAGAGCAATCACCACGGTTCGCGCTGCGACCATTATCGGCATGGGAGATGTAGCATTGGCCTGAAAACGCAACGCACAAAGCGCCATGCACAAAATACTCTAACGGCGTTTTTACTTCCGCTTTAATGGCTTTGATTTGCTCTATCGTCAGCTCGCGGGCGAGGACTAATTGAGAAAAGCCGACGTCACCCAAAAATTTAGCTTTTTCCACGCCGCGGATATCGCATTGAGTACTAGCATGTAGCTGGATGGGCGGGACGTCCAATTGCAGTATTCCCATGTCTTGCACAATCAGTGCATCCACGCCGGCATCATAGAGCTGATGAATTTGTTTGCGGGCGGGCTCCAATTCGGACTCGTGCAGAATCGTGTTCATCGTCACAAAAATGCGCGCATGATAGCGGTGCGCAAATTGCACCAGCTCGGCAATTTCAGTGATTTCGTTGCTGGCATTATGGCGCGCACCAAATGATGGGCCACCGATATACACCGCATCAGCGCCATGCAGGATCGCTTCTTTGCCTATCTCAATATTTTTTGCGGGAGACAGAAGTTCAGTTTGATTAACGAGCAAGCTCATGGCGAAGACCAGTGTAACAAGGAAAGGGCGAAATTATAACGAAATCAAGGGCTTATGTCCTGCATGCTATTCGCTTCATGGCGGTTTTTAGTGCAATTACAGCAAATACCAATGTCAATGTGTAAAGTCTTGGAGGTTTATTCGCGATTGTGATGCGATTGTGTCGGGATTCTGCAGAGAATTGCAGCATATTTTCGGAAAAAATATAATTTCATCTACAATTCTGCATAACGACACTCATTCAGCCTCAAAGAAGATAACTGCTACTTTTGCCCTTCTCTGGACCTACTTCATTTTCTTCTACTATTTATTTTCATCCATGTTTTTACCCATTCAACTGCGTTTTTCATTCAACACACCATTCTTAGTGGCGGGTGCCTGCCTAAGCTTTTTGTTGTCAGGTCATGGGGTTGCTGCGCAGTCTGTTTTACCAGAAAAATTAACGACGACCTTACAAAAAGCAGGGGTGCCAGTGAGCGGAATTGGTATTGTCGTGATGCCAGTCAGCGCCAACGACGCCACGGCAGCGACACTGACCTATAACGCCGACTTACCTCTGCATCCTGCGTCAACAATGAAGCTGTTGACGACCATGGTTGCGTTAGATGAACTGGGGCCGAATTTTCGTTGGAAGACCCAGTTACTGAGTGACCAGCCTATCGTATCAGACGTCTTGAACGGCAATCTTTATTTGCGGGGCGGTGGCGATCCTGATTTGAATTTGCAGAAGCTGGGCGTATTGTTGCGTGATTTACGCAATCTGGGACTGCGTTCCATTGAAGGAAATATTGTCCTTGATCGCAGCTATTTTCAGCCAGAACGCAGTGACATGAGTGTGCCGGCATTTGATGCATATCCAAATGCCTACTACAACGTCATTCCAGATGCCTTGCTTATCAACAGTAATATCAGCTCAATTGCCGTTCAGTCTGACGACGATCATGTCCGTGTCAACTTATTGACGCCACTGAACAAGGTCAGGATTGATAGCCAATTGAGCATGATTAAAAAACCCTGCACAGAATGGGAAAAATATTGGCAAGCACCGACTCTAATGAGCAATGGCGACGACATCACGGTCAGTCTGAACGGTAATTTTCCACGCAATTGCAAAATCACCCAGCATCTGAATCTGCTAGACAGAAATCAATATATCGGCCATGCCATCCGTCAGTTGTGGCAAGAAATGGGGGGCACGTGGCAAGGGACGATGGTCGACGGCAAGGCGCCGGCAACAGCGCAACAATTGCTCGAACATCAATCCGAGACGCTCGCCGATACCATCCGTATCGTCAACAAGCATTCTGACAATGCCATGGCACGCAGTATTTTTCTGACCTTAGGTGCAGAGAGTGCATTGGGGATCAATGGCGATAGTAACAACAGCGCGCAACGGGCCGAAGCTCGCGTCCGCTCTTGGTTGTTTAAACATGGCATTAATGACACTAACCTGGTACTTGAAAATGGCTCAGGCTTATCGCGGATAGAGCAAATCAGTGCGCGGCAAATGGCTGCCTTATTGCTTGCCGCGTCGCGAAGTAATTGGTATCCGGAATTCGCTAGCAGCCTGCCAATAGCGGGCATGGATGGCACCATGCGCAAACGCCTCAGAGAGAGTCCTGCGGCGTTGTCATCAAGAATCAAAACGGGCACCTTAAAAGACAGTGTTGCCATTGCTGGTTACGTATGTGACGTACAAAAACAACAGTGGATCGTAGTCGCCATGGTCAATAGTGATAAGGCAGATAAGGCGCGTACTGCACTCGATATCCTGATCGACTGGGTGGCAACAGGTGGTGATGTGAGCGCGAGTAATGCCCCTGCTTTGTCGTCTGTACAGCCCATCGCTCATGGGCAAGAATCTCATTAATCATATTGACGATCTCACTCAATATTGGGACGAGTTGATACAACAGAAATTGAAGAAAATAAGCTATATAAATAAGCTATATATTATTTTTGTCTTTTTAAATTGCCAAAGCTTCGTTAGGATCGTTAGCACGCCCACGTATGATCTGACCATTCATGCTATGGATCATCATTATTGTTGACCCGGGCTCAATCCGCTGCTTACCGCACGCAATTTACATTGGAAAACCTTATGTCCGCTTCTTTATCACCTCGTTTACCGCGACGACGTTTATCCCTGTTGGTTTCTGCACTGTTTGTCAGCGGCATAGCCCCAGTAGCCTATGCGCAACAATCCACTCCATCAGCCGAAGTTGCCGCGCCACAAGCAGTGATTGTGACAGGTACACGCAGTCTCAACCGCACAGTGACTGACTCTGAAGCACCGATCGATATCTTTACGAGCAAGGATCTGCAGACGACTGGTGCCACCGATATTGGTAGTGCGTTAAATCGATTATTACCTTCTTTAAATTTTCCTAGCCCCGCTGTGGCAGATGCTACTTCCGCTAATCGTCCAGCGCAATTACGTGGCCTATCGCCAGACCAAACGCTGGTATTAGTCAATGGAAAACGCTGGCATACAACGGCTGTCGTGAACGTCAATGGCACTGTCGGACGCGGCTCATCGCCAGCCGATTTAAATACGATCCCGCTGTCATCCATTGATCATATCGAGATTTTACGTGACGGCGCAGCAGCGCAATATGGCTCTGATGCCATCGCAGGCGTCATCAATATCATTCTAAAAAAAGGCGCAACCGGTGGCGAGATCGCTTTCAGTGGCGGCGAATACAGTGAGCGTGATGGCCGCCAAGGTGATTTGAGTGCAAACTTTGGTCTTCAACTCGGAGAAAAAGGCTGGTTGCGTTTGACTGCTGAAGAAAAGCACCAAGGAACAACGAATCGTGCAGGTGCTGATTTCCGTAATCCACTCGAACCATTGTATGGCAAAGTGACGCAGCAACAAGGCGATCCGCAATTAGCGCAATACAATGTGGGCATCAATGCCGTTCTACCACTGACGAATGATATTGAGCTTTACACCTTTGCCAATGCAAGTCAGCGTGACACAAATGCAGCCGCAACATGGCGTGCTGCCTATACATCAGGCACAACGTTACGCTCACCACTCTATCCAACTGGTTTTTTACCAATTGAAGCTGCACGCAATATCGACGTTTCAAGTGTTGTTGGTGTACGTGGTCATGCGGATGGATGGCGTTGGGATACCAGCCTCAACTATGGCTACAATCAATTTAGACTCAACGTCAACAATACGGCCAATCTCAGTCTAGGCGCTAAAAGCCCGACCAGCTTCTATGATGGCCAGCTCCAAAATACGCAAACCTTATTGAACGTTGATGCAGCCAAAGAATTTGAATTTGCAGCATTAGCCAATCCAGTCACTTTTGCTTTTGGTGCAGAATATCGTCGCGATGAATATCAGATTAGCCCTGGCAACCCTAACTCGTATAGCGGTAGCGGTGCACAAGGTTTCTCTGGCTTTCAAGCGTCGAATTCTGGTGACTTCCGTCGCCATAGCACAGCGGTGTATGCCGATATTGAGACGGATTTAACGAAACAATTGAGTGCAAGTGCGGCAGTCCGTCATGAAGACTATAGTGACTTTGGCAGTGTGACGTCCGGCAAATTATCTGCACGCTTTGAGTTCAACAAACAATTCGCTTTACGCGCAGCGGCCTCTAATGGTTTCCGTGCACCTTCACTGGCACAAGAGAATTACACAATTACTAGCACGAACTTACTGACCGTCAATGGCACAACACAACCGATTGACACAGGTACGTTTGGTGTTGGAACCGCGGCAGCCAAAGCGTTGGGCGCAAAACCACTGGCGCCAGAAAAATCGAAAAACTTTAGTCTTGGTGGTGTTTTCCAACCAACAAAAAATGCATCTCTGAGCGTTGATGCCTACGACATCGAGATCGACAACCGTATTTTGTATTCTGGTAACTTAGTACTTCCTGCCAGCTTGCAAAGCGTCCTCGCTAGCCAAGGTGTGTTAGTCGGTGCAGCACGTTACTTCACTAATGCGTTAGATACCAAAACACGCGGCGTCGATGTGGTTGGCAATTACCAATTGTCGATCTCCGGTAGCGACAAAGTATTGTTAAGCTTGGGCTATAACCATAACAGTACGTCTGTCAGTAATGTCGCGGCTAATCCGGCTGTGTTGGCAGCAAACAATCTCACGTTAATTGACCGCCAATCAATTCTACGTGCAACGGCATCATCGCCAAAAGACAAACTGACGCTGGCTGCTGATTACATCCTGAATCAATGGACGGCGCACGCACAGGTAACACGTTATGGTAGTTTCCTGGTGCCACAAAATAATGCGGCCCAAGATCAGACCTATAGCGCCAATACTTTGTTGGATCTCGCTGCAAGCTATCGAATCGGCAAATGGACATTGACTGGTGGTATCAATAACGTGACGAACAAGTATCCGGATCAGGTTCAAAGTAGTCTCAATAGCGGCGGAACCCTGCCATACAGTACCTTCTCACCGTATGGATTTGATGGCCGTTATTTCTACGGAAAAGCTGCTTATAACTGGTAATCAGTGCATTTGCGTAGTGTATTTGACTTAGCAAAAAAAACGCTGGCGGTACGAAAGTACTCGCCAGCGTTTTTTTGTCAGAAGACAGTATGGGATGAGGATGGATGACAATAGCTCTACCGCTTATGCATAACGTTCACGTAATAACCGCAACATGGCCACATTCAACTCCCACGCGTCACTCACCACCTGATTCGTATATGGCAGCGTTTGTGTATAAGGCGCAGGCCCAAATTCTGGTGTGATCGTGATCTGTTGAACACCCGCATGACGACGCAACTCAATGATGGCATCCCACCAAGCCAGATGCTGCTGTAATGCATTGGCATGTTCTGGCGCTCTAAAATCATTGACTTGTGGTCCCTGACTATTACCAACGCGGGCGTGGATATGCTGCACATGCGGAAAGACCTGCGCCAGCGTCTGCTGCTGGTCTTCTAATAAGGATTCACACGCACAGCACCAATGGGATAAATCCGCATTGAATGCCAACGATGGCCGTTGCTGCAAATAAGGCAAAAGTAACATCGGATGTCCGGAAAAACGGCTGCGATGAATCTCATGCACAATCGGCACGCCGGTTTCCAGACTGATGCTCTCGGTCAGATCGAGTAATTCACTGTTTTGCGCAAAGCTGTAAAAATCCTTGCCAGTATGGGTATTCACAAACAAAGGCTGGGCAGCGCAGGCATTGAAAAGATACGCTGCCAGTGCTTGTTTATGGGCGTCAAAATCTGCATGGAGTGCCGTTTCCCATTGCTGCGCAATCAACAGCAAACCGGCATCCTCAATCGCTCTACACCAAGCATCCCGCTCCACCGCCACCATTGGCAGCGACATTTCGATACCATCAAATCCCGCCTCCTTCACTTGATGAATGAACGCATCGCGGCTCAAGTGGGCACTCCCCCAGTGCGGGGCAAAGATAAAGACGTGTTGTGTCATGCGTCGTTCCAGATTGTTTGCTCAGAAAAAAAAGTAATCATTCAAACCCGCGTACCGGAAAACTAGCGTCGCGTTGTATCCAGTTTTGAGGCGAATACCGCGTCGCGCCATCGGTCACGTGCAACGTATAAGCATGTCGTGAGATCGCGGAACGATTCGGTGCGCTGTAATGCGGCAGCAAGCCATGAAAGCACACTAGCGTACCCGCTTTCACTTCTAGTGGCACGGCAGTCGCATCACTCGGCCACGGCATATCGGATAATTTTTCTACCGTCACGTGATCGCCATGACGCACAAAACGTTCGCGCATGGGTGTCTTGTGACCACCCGGTTCTGCCCACAAACAGCCGTTTTCTAAGGTCGCATCTTCGAGTGCAAACCAGAAAGTCGTGACACTGACTGGATCAGTATCAAAATAGGTCGCGTCCTGATGCCAGCGGACTTCACCGCCGATACCGGGCTGCTTGAAAATATACATCGACTGCCAGATGGCTGGTTGTTGCAATCCCAACTGCTGCGCCACCTGCGCCAGCGCCGGACCACGCGAAAACGCGCTGAATACCGGATCAAGATCATGCATCGCGTGACCAATTTTGTTGATCGACAGCGATTTATCCTGCTTCAGGTTACCTTGTTCGTCAAACGCTTCCTCTTCAAAAAAGCAACTGATGTTATTCGCCGAGTTCAGAAAATAATGGTCGATGTGCTGTTCTTGCTCTTGGGTAGTAAAAATAGAGCTTGACGTTGTTGGATCAAAATCATTGACAATCATCGCCGCGCGCTCGCGCAAAGCGGCGATCTCGGTGGCAGTTTTAAAGTCAGGAATAAGCACATATCCATCTTCATGAAACTGGGTCATTTGTTGCTGGCTTAACATACGGTCTCCATAGTACGCATGATTTATCTACAAATTAGCTAGGCAATGCTTTCGCCTTATGCCCTTTGGTCCCGCGGTAAGTTTCAAGCGAACAGCGTGATCAGGCATGTTGATCTGACTCAAGTGTAATAAATTGCATCGCTGCACCACAATACAAAAAACGGTTGACAGATTGTCTCCATTTTATTGACAATAACAACATGGATCAGCTAAGAGCAATGGAAATTTTTATTGAAGTCGCACGCCTTCGTAGTTTTAGTGCTGCAGGCAAGCAATTGGGCGTCAGTCGAGCACTGGTGAGCAAACAAATCCTACAACTCGAAACCGAACTCGGCACGCGCTTGCTACATCGCTCTACCCGCGAGGTCAGCCTGACAGAATCGGGGCACGCGTATCTGGATCCGTGCACTGCCAGCGTCGCGCAAGCCAGACTCGGGCGTCTAGCGATCACCCAATCGGTGAGCGAACTGGCCGGCGGGCTACGGGTACAGGCGCCGAGTAGTTTTGGCAGTGAATGGTTAGCGGATGCCATCGCAAGATTCACACTGCGACACTCTCAGCTGCAAGTGACGTTGCATGTTGACGATAACTTGCTTGATCCATTTAAACATGGATTTGATCTTAGCATACGTGTCGGTGGGATTCCGGATAGCCATGGCTTACAGATGCGCACGCTAGCTCCTTGCCGCGGAATTTTATGCGCAAGTCCAGCCTATCTTGCCCAGTTTGGCACACCTCACCATCCCTCGGCGTTGCGTCAGCATCGGTGTCTACATTTTAGTCATTTGACACGGGGAGCCAACTGGCACTTTACGCGTGATCTGAATGGTGAAAGCGAGCAACTGACCGTTGATATTATTCCAAGTTTTAATTCGAATAACGGCAAAGTGCTCCATCAGGCAGCACTGCGCGGCGCAGGCATCGTCTATGATACGACGTTTCTCGCGTGGCGTGATCTCTTGGAAGGCCATTTAGTGCCCGTCCTGAGTGACTGGGATTTACCCTTAAATCATTTGACGGCACTCTATCCCTCTACTCGTACAGTAACGCCAAAAATCCGGACACTGATCGACTTTCTGGTCGAGCAATACCAGCCTGAGCCGGCATGGGATCGCGCCCTAGCTGCCGCCAAGCTCATCTGATCGGCAATAGGAAGCTGATTTACCCTAGCGCCGGTAAGGTGATCACGCGCTCAGGATAAGAAAGACTGGTTTGAGCAACTGTTATGCAGTAGCATCTCAACTCTTTGTCTTTCAGCGATCAGTGACGCATGTTTTCGTTTTCAGCTCTCATTTCTAGGTTTGGACATGGCGGGAAACCGTTGACGTCGATGAATCAACAATGGCGTCAATTCTTGCAATTGTGCATGGTGACGATCGTCTGCGCACTCTGTGCATGCAGCACGAATAAACTAAAAAAAGAAGAGCCGCTTAAACCAGTGACACCAACAGCGGCAACATCGTTATCAGCGATAATCGCCAACGCCCCCTCGTCTGATCAGGTTCCGGGTATTGAAACACCGCCAACACCACGTGAATTCAGAGCGGTCTGGATTTCGACCGTTGCCAATATCGATTGGCCGAGTCGTCGTGATTTAAGCAGCGATAAGCAAAAAGCGGAGATCATCGCCATTCTTGATCAGGCTGTTCAACTCCGGTTAAATGCCATCGTTTTGCAAGTACGGCCAGCAGCGGATGCGATTTACCCTTCTGCGATCGAACCATGGTCTGAGTTTTTGACTGGCGAACAAGGTCGCCCGCCCTTTCCTTACTACGACCCACTGCAATTCTGGATTGAACAGGCACATGCAAGAGGATTGGAATTGCATGCGTGGTTCAATCCCTATCGCGCCCGCACTGCGGTGTCCAAGAGCAATGCCGCTAAAAACCATATCAGCAAAACTATGCCTGAGGTCGTGAAGCAATACGGCGACTTATCGTGGATGGACCCGGGCGAGCCTGGCGCTATGCAGCAAACCGTCGCCGTCATCACTGACGTGTTACGCCGTTATGATATCGACGGTATTCACATCGATGACTATTTTTACCCGTATCCGGTGAAGGGTGCCAACGGGAATGAATTGGAGTTCCCTGACGACGTATCCTGGCAAAAATATCTAATCAGTGGTGGTACGCTGAACCGCGCAGACTGGCGGCGGAGCAATGTGAATCATCTGGTCGAAGCAATTAATCAGGTTGTTCACCAGGGAAAAAGTTGGGTGAAATTCGGCATCAGCCCATTTGGCATCGGTCGTTTGGATAGAATGCCCACGGGCATTACGGGTTTTAGTCAATATGACAAACTCTACGCTGATGTTGAACTATGGCTCGCCAATGGTTGGCTGGATTATTTGTCGCCACAATTATATTGGCCCATCAATCAGGCGCCACAAGCGTTTAAAGTATTGAATTCCTACTGGCAATCGCAAAACCTACAACAACGCCATATCTGGCCAGGGCTGTACACGAGCCGTATTGACAACTCTGATCACTCATGGAGCGCGGACGAAATTCTGAATCAGGTTGATGCCCTGCGTGAACAAGGGGGGGATGGTCACGTCCATTTCAGCTTGATCGCTTTAAAACAAAATCGTAAAAATATTAGCCAACGTCTGGCGGCCGACAGATACACGTCACAGGCGCTAGTCCCCGCTTCCCCTTGGCTGGAAAATACCAATATAGCCCCACCGCAACTGACATTCTCAGACGATAAGAAAAGTCTTACTGTCAAACTTGCCGATCCCGAGAACACGCGCTGGCTAGCAATCTGGAAACGGACCGATCAGCAATGGTTGTTCTCTGTGCAGTCAGCAACAAAACTGACGATTGATGTGAATGCCGGTGCGCCTGCGTCAGTGCGGCAAATCAGCGTCATGGCAATCAGTCGATCAGGTCAGGAAAGTATCAAGGCGAGCGCTGCAATCTAAATGATCTACCTGACTGCCAACACACATCGCCAAGGCAGTCAGGCTTTTGCAACAGACTCAGTCAATCCGTACATAGGTTTGCCGAATTGTTTCCATACTACCCAGATTAAAGTGCCACCACTCGCTGTGTATGCCCTGAAAACCAGCGCCAAACATCACCTTGCGTAGAATTTCACGGTGAGCAATGTGTTGCGGTAAAAGCTGACCTGACGCCAACAGTGGTGGCTCCATATCCGGATGCGATCGTTCAGAAAACTCATCGAAGTGGCTACCCATATCAACTTCCCGACCAGCGATATCTACCAGCGTCACATCCACCGCCATCCCAAACGAATGAATTGACCCACGCACAGGATCAGCGACGTACATCTGTAAAGGTGTGCCCGCCAAATGCTGCCACAGTAACTCCTGTACACGATGCGGACGCAATGCATCAAGCACCAGCAATCTTAAATCTGGATGTGCGTGCGCCAAGGTATCTACAGCACGCTGCAAAGCAGCGGCAGCCTCTTTATGCAACCACGCGCAATCCAAGGTCCCATACAAATCTCTGCCGACAAAGTTATGAGCGCCAACATAACGTAGATCAAGCAACGCACCGTTTACAGACGATAACCGGCAAAAGTCCGGATGTTCAGGTAATAATTCACAACGCATTCATGAGTTCCAGACTTATTTTTTACTATTCTGTCGCGCATCCGGACCAATGTCCAGATAACGCCAATTCGTGAAATTGACCGGATGACGCAAATAATTTTGCAGCCAAGCTTGCGTTACGTCTGCCGACAAGGGATGTGTGCGCAATACCCAGGGGTTGTAACCTTGCACCAGCAACGCCATTTGTCCATAAAGGCGGCGACGTTCTGGCGAGTCAGCTAATTTCTGCGACTGCTCATAGAGCTGATTAAATGCGGGTAAGTCAAAGCGAGCATAGTTCGCGCGGCCGATATTGCCACCGTATAACAACTGATAAAAATTTTCGCCATCCGGAAAATCAGCAATCCAGTCGGCCTCCGTCATCTGTACTTTTCCCAAGCGTGCCGCATGAATAATTTCAGAGTGCTTATCAGCTTTAAACTGAATCCGGATACCCAGCGTATCCATCGTTTTGCGCCAGACCTCATCGCGCAACCGCCCACTGGCATTGGCTTCCGTATGCATCAACAACTGCAATGGCTGGCCATTTGGTAATTGGCGGTAATGATCCGCACCGCGCTGATAGCCAAACTTATCGAGTAAAGCATTGGCGAGTTGCACATCATATTGCACCGGGCTGACAAAATCCGCGTCATACCCCAGAACGCTCGGTGGTAAAGGCGTCTGCGCCTGAATTGCTAAGCCCTTTTCCATCAGGCTGATGTCTTCTTTGCTGTTGTAAGCAAGTGCGATGGCGCGCCGTAAGGCAATTTTTTCTGGTGTATAACCGCCAACCACAGGGTCTTGCATGTTCATCCACATGTAGTAGGTCTGCAGTGTCGGGAACATCGCCAGTTGTACGCCTTGTTGCTGCAATTCCGGTTTGAGTTTGCCGTCTTTGAGTACCATTTCTGCTAATGGTGGCGGTACTTGCTCCAAGACGTCAAATTCATGGTTCAGAAAACCAAGTACCCGTGCCTGCTGCTCTTCAACAATACTGATCTCGACTTTATCTACGAGCGGTAACGCCTTACCCTTGAGGTGCGCGGCAATTGATTGTGCTACCGGATCGTTTCCTGCATCACCGTCAAATGGCGTTTGGCGGTATTGTGGATTTTTGCTGAGGGTAATCTGAAAACTCCGCTGCCACTGACTCACCACAAACGGTCCGGTACCGATGGGATGATTGCCCGCCTGATTGCCATGGGCATCCATGACTTCTTTTGCGACCGCTCCCGTCGCGGTCGTCGCTAGAATAAACAGGAAATTGGTGTCCGGCGCATTGAGTTTGATTTGTAGCGTGTACTTGTCGAGTGCCTTCAGACCTGCAATCGGCATGCGGATATCGAATTTTTTTCCAGCTGCGAGTTTATCTGCGCGTAATTGATCGTCGCCCTGCAATTTTCCTTCAAACATAAATAACCACGGGGATTTTAAACCGGGATCGTAGAGGCGCTTGATCGCGTAGATATAGTCGTCAGCCACCAATTCACGTGACTGCCCATGAAACGCCGCGTCGAGCGTAAATAAAATACCGTGCTGCAGATGCATGACATACGTTTTGCCACCATCGCTGATGGTCGGCATTGCTGTCAGCGTATTGGGTTTTAATTTGAGCGGGCGGGCCAGATAATCATAGGTCAACATCGGCTCAAAAATGTTTTCATTGATACTGACCGTGGTGATATCGGAGGCGACGGCAGGATCCATCACACTTTCTTGTTTAGTCAGTAACAGATGTAATGTTTTCAGCGGTGCGGCGGTACTGATGATGACTGCAGACATTAAACCGAGTGCAGCCAATCCTTGTCTGCAAAAAAACCGTAATTTCATTCTTTTATCCTATGTTGAGACGCGGCGGGTCGATTCACGGAACATCACCTGTCTCGATTCACATGTAGTGCTGTAGAAGTAATGCTTCACAAGCAACGTGTCACATAAAACCATTCTTCACCCGGTGCAGCGCCATCATCCGGAAAAATAATTCTGCCAGCGAGTTCGGCACGTAGCTCGGTGCCGTCGTAGCGTACTGCAATTAATTCATTCATCTCGATGGCATCAAAACTCTGCCAGTCGCGCACCAACCGATCTTGTTGATGATAGCGGTCAATCACATCATAAATGCGCAAGCTTTCCATCTTCTCTTGCGCAACTGGCGGACTACCTGCGATCAGCCCCAGATGCGTAAGGGTGTTGATGATTGCCCGATAAGCAACGTCGGGCGCCCGCGGGTCAGTATGCGATCCACACTCTAAGGTCACGCCGTAGCCACCGACCGAGCGCATATATTCCGTGGTACCAACACCAAATTGTGCACCAGCATTAGCGATCACACTGGCATCTTCAGTTCCAGATAACCGCTGCTGGCGACGTGTAACGCCACGCGCATAGGTGCTCAGCCAGCCATCAACTAGGCGTGACACACCCACGCGGACAGCCATCGCCCATTCAGCCTGTGCATGCTGAAAAGGCTCTAATATGCCGGTATTATTTTGCGGCCCTATCATGACAAAAGGTTCGCCATCACCAACAAACGAATGCAAATCTAACAGCACGTCGTGTGCCGCCAATAACGGGCATAACCAGTTGGCGACGTGATCTTCAAATTCTGTTGGAGTTGATGTCGGTAACAAGCGGCGATTCAGATTACGCTCACCCTGACGCTGTCCACGTTCAAAAGCCAAAGGATTCGTTACAGGTACGAGGGTCAGGTGACCAGCGATGAGTCTGACTTTGCCTGTAGCTAACTCGTCAATCAGCCGACGGATCGCTACCGTACCGCAGGTTTCATTCCCATGGACAGCGCCGGTAATGATCAGACGTGTGCCTGGCACCGGAGAGTCATAGCGATGACTATTAAAAGAGAAATCCGTCATATTCATTCGTTTTTTCAGAAATACATAGCGTGGCTGGATGCTTAACCACGGTCAGTCCATGGTCAAAGATCAATTTTTTTGCGCCCAAATAATGGATCAATCTTGATCAGCGCCGTCACGATAAAAGTAGGAATGGCGGATAAACAAATCCAGACAAAAAAATGTGCATACCCCAGCGCGGCTTGCAGTGCACCGCTGAACATACCAGGTAGCATCATACTTAAGGCCATAAAGCCGGTACAAATGGCGTAGTGGGCTGTCTTATGCTCACCTTCAGCAAACATAATCATGTACAAAATGTACGCTGCAAAACCAAAGCCGTAGCCCATCTGTTCTATCGCGACAGCAATACCAACCAGCAATACATGTTGAGGCTGACAGAATGCAAGATACACGTATACCAAATGTGGCACATTAATCGCCAACGCCATCGGCCACAAACACGTCTTCAAGCCAAAGCGCGCAATCGCAGCGCCGCCAAGTAAGCCACCTGCGGTTAATGCCAGCATGCCGACACTGCCGTAAATAATACCGACTGCCTGGGTCGATAAGCCCAGCCCGCCTTTAACGACATCATCCAATAAAAAGGGCGGTGCCATTTTAACCAGTTGCGCTTCACCAAACCGATAAAATAATAGAAAAGCAATGCTCAGTAACAGATTTTTCTTTTTGAAAAACTCTCTGAAAACCGTCAAAAATTGCCCCACATTAGCGTTCGATGCGTCTTGTCGGAGGTCTGCAGAGGGATAAGGCAACACCCGTTTGTGATACAAAGCAAGTCCGATAAACAACACACTTAACGCGGCAAATACAGCGCACCAGCCTATATCGACACGTCCGGTGACATCTTTCAGACTCCCTGCCAGATAAACCAGCGCTCCCTGCCCCGCCAACATCGCTATCCGATAAAACAGACTACGAACACCCGCATAAGCGGCTTGCTGATGCTGCTCCAGCGCCAACATATAAAACCCGTCGACACTAATGTCATGGGTAGCGGCACTAAACGCAATGAGCCAAAATAGGAGCAAGGTCAATTGAAAAAAACCTGCCAAGGGAATGATCAATACAACAAGACCAAATAAGGCCCCGATCAGTAGCTCCGTGCAAACAATCCAGAGACGTCGTGTTTTGAGTAGATCAACAATCGGCGACCATAACGGCTTGATCACAAAAGGTAAATACAACCAGCTTGTATATAAAGCAATATCCGCGTTCGATATGCCCATATTTTTGTACATAATCACTGACAAGGTCATGACCACGACATAAGGAATTCCTTGACCAAAATACAAGGAAGGAATCCAACGCCAGCCGTTTAGTGTGGGAGGTGCGACAGATTTTTCTGGTGTCGGGGAAGCTGCACTCATCGTCATTTTTATTTTTTTCGTTCTCTATTTAACGGAGAAGTTCAGTACAGCATTGCTCACATTCTCAATAACAACTGTGTGATCAACAGGTTAGTCGCCATGCTTACTTGTACTTACTTTTGTAGATTAGTCTGCCAGTGTACTTTTCCATACATACGTCGGGCAATAAGCAACCTATAATAAACGGAAATACATTAAAAAAAGCACCACGATAGTAGCGCTAGCTGTTTTAAACTACATTTTTTTAAACTATCAAGCCAAAAGACGATTTTATCGATCTTAATTAACCGTAATGACCCTGACCAACGACCACATTTATTCTGCGAAGCATGACATCTATGCTCCGCCACAATTAGGCTTGGGGATCGATACCGGCGGCACACAAACTCGGTGGGCGCTTGCGCGGGCTGACGAGGACATCATTGCTAGCGGCACAGCTGAGGGACTTACTGCCCTGCATTTTGATACGGTAGAAGGAAAAAATACCTTTCAACACGTCTTTTCTGCCCTCGCCGCGACGGTGGGTGCACACGGCACTTTATGCACGGTCAGAGCTGGCATTACTGGTTTTGGTGATAATACTGAACATCTCCAGAGCACGCTGGCAACCATTTTTAAAATACCAGAACATCATGTTTGCGTTGGTAATGATGTCGAAATTGCCTATCTCGATACGTTCCGGCCAGGCGCAGGTTATCTCATTTATGCTGGCACCGGTTCTATTGGCGTCTACATTGACGAACAAGGACAATTTCATCGCGCCGGTGGCAGAGGCTATTTACTGGACGATGGAGGTAGCGGATTCTGGATTGCCCGTGAAGCCTTGCGTCACATCTGGCGCCTAGAAGATGAAAGCCCTGAGCAATGGCGTACTTCGGTGCTTGCACGCAGTATCTTTAAATTCATTGGTAGTAACGATTGGAAACAGTCACGTGAATTCATTTACCAACGTAGCCGAGGCGATATCGGCAAACTGGCGTTAGCTGTTGCCAGCGCAGCAGATAAAGATGTGGTTGCGCTGGATATACTCAAACGCGCTGGTGAAGAACTGGCACGGCTTGGTATGGCGATGTGCAAACGTTTTGGCGAGAGGCCAATTGCACTGAGTGGACGCGTTCAAGAACTCCATCCTGTCATTGCGGAATCCCTGCGCGCTCATTTACCACCGAAGATCAGTTTCAGACAAAAACCTTGCCAGGCACATTTTTCTGCTGCCCGACTTGCAGCAAAACAATTAAAATTGATATCTTCATCCACTTAATGCTCCATGACCACGACAACCTATATAAAAAAACTGTTCCTTATTAGCCTTTTAGGATTATTGAGCGGACTACTCAACGGCTGTGCCACCACATCACCTCGCAACGATATTGATCGCAGCGCAGTGGCAAAAGGTCAGGAAGACCGCGTCCAGTTTATTATTTTGCATTACACCGCGATTGACCAGCCAACCTCCTTGCGCGTGCTCAGCACACAAGACGTCAGTGCTCACTATCTGGTCGGGAATGAAACGCCGGTAAAGGTCTGGCAATTAGTTGACGAAAGTCGTATGGCATATCATGCTGGTTACAGCGACTGGCGCGATTTCAGTCGTCTCAATGCCAGTTCGATTGGTATCGAAATTGTCAATCTTGGCTACAAAGAAACGCCGGATGGTCGGGTGTATTTTCCTTTTCCGCAAGCGCAGATCGACCGCGTGATTGCCTTGGTCAAAGATATCTCCACGCGCTATCACATTCGTCCTCAATACATTCTTGCTCACTCTGACATCGCACCACAACGAAAACCAGATCCCGGCCCATTGTTCCCATGGAAGCAATTAGCAGATGCCGGTTTGATTCCATGGCCAGATGCCAGCGAAGTAATGGCGCTGCAGCCAAGCTATGAACAAGAATTACCAGATGTAAAATGGTTTCAGCAAAAGCTGGCGAAAATCGGCTACAAGATCCCGCAGCAAGGGATCATGGATGACGCAACCAAAAATGTCATCGCTGCATTTCAGATGAAATACCGCCCAGAGAAATTTGATGGTGTTCCTGACGCACAAACGGCAGCGATGATTGATGTGTTGCTCAGTAAAATTAAAACCTAAAACAACACCTCATCACCGCCCTCTCATCGTTTATCTCATCAACAGCGTCCCCCCAAGCGGCCGTCAGCTAACTTCATCACGCCTAAAAGCATTCTGTCATCGCATTCTGACCTTTTATCTCATTGTCCTCGTATCGCCTTTTCGGATGGATTAAAGTGACATCACTCCAAGACGACATTGAAAGGAAATATCATGAAACTCAGCGCTAATATGGATGCCGTTGTCATCGCCACTATTGCATTAGTCATGTTGAGCAATCTGGTTCACGTGTTAGTAAGGTAAGACGCCATGTTGACGTTATTTATCTGGCTGATGTTATTTGTGTTTTGCTGGCCGCTTGCACTGATGGCAATCGTACTGTACCCGTTGATATGGCTAATAACATTGCCACTACGGATGATCGGGATTGCGGTAGAGGGTGTTTTTGAACTACTGCGGGCGATTGTGATGCTGCCTGCAAAGATGATCAATCATGTGCTGTGATCAAAGAGCGATCGCGGCACACGTGGGCATAGAGAAGAGAAATAACGTCCGCAATTGATTAGTGGACGCGATTGAATAAGTCGTGCAGTTCTTCAAACCGATCTTCCAGTTCGTCATTTCCAAGACCAAGAAAATCGCACGCCTGCGTTCCGCCCTTCTCCCACTCAGCCAACGTTTCTTCACCGTGGTATTTGTGAATACTGTATTCAGCGACAAGTGCTAATGCAATGAGCGAGCGCACCGTTTCTGGTGTGGTACTGTCATTAAGCACATTATAATCATGATGCACTAAAATCGCCGTCGATACGTCTTCAGGAAGACCCCAGGTGCGTGCCATCAACGCACCGATCGACGTATGGCTCGTGCTATGGCGCTCTTGCTCAATTGACGTGAACTTATGTTCAAACTGCTGACTCGCGAGCTCCAGCGTTGTCTGATATCCTTCAAAACGCTCCATGAGGATAGGAATACCAATATCGCAGAATAAGCCAAAGGTATGAGCAAGATCCGGCGAGCAAATATGCATGCGGCTCGCCAAGTGCGCCATTGCTTGCGCACGCTTAGCAGAAAAATCCCAGAATTTCACCAGAGACATGTTGTCAACTTTAACTGTCTGCCGAGCAATAATACCCGTCATCAACATGCCACTCTGCCGCATTCCTAATAAATTAACCGCGTGTTCCACCGAACTCGCCTTGAGACGCAAACCAAAAAATGAAGAATTGGTGAGCTTCAGCAGTGAAGCAGCAAGGGCCACGTCATTTGCAATCGTCGCCGCCAGTCGCTTTGGATCTGGCTCTTGCGATGCCAGTTCAGCCTGCACGTCAATTAACATGCTAGGACGTGGCGGTATCCGTATTGTTTTGATCAGCGCGTCAACAGATTGATCGTTCGCAACAGAAGCAATACTCGAATGTGTCATGTTAAAACAATATAAAGGTCATTTCTGGCAAATGACATTTTAACGCACTAATTGTTCAACAGAAATAATTTCGTATAAACAAAATAGCGATCAGACCAACAAATCAGACTAACGAAGCGCGATGGCAACGTACGTTAACCCGCACCAGAGTATCGACAATCTGGTACGAGTAGACAGAATAGCATTTATTTATTTAACCGGAATGACAGTACTATGGTCTACAGCAACCGCTGTCACACTATTTTTTGGTGAACCGTCGACCAATTTATCTGAATAGGTCAGATAGACTAGTGCATTGCGTTTCTGATCAACCATACGAACGATACGCAGTTTTTTGAACAGAATAGACAAGCTCTGATTGAAGACTTCTTCTTCCTGTTTAAGCGGTCCTGTAAAGCTGATCGGGCCAACCTGACGGCAAGCAATCGATGCCTCTGCCTTATCCTCTGCTAGTCCTAAGCCACCAGCAATACCGCCCGTTTTTGCGCGCGAGACATAACACGTGATTCCGTTCACTTTTGGATCGTCATAGGCTTCAACAACGATTTTATGGTCGGGGCCAATCAATTTAAAGGCAGTATCGACACTACCGATCGCTTCTGCGTGTGCGGTTGATGCGAACGCGAAAAACATCGAAACAAACAAGGATGCCGTGCGGACAGATAAATTTATTGCTTTCATTGCTTTCATTGTTTTCACCACCTCTGGTTAATTCACATTCATGCATAAAGGATTCATTTCTTATGCCGCGCTCACCCAGCGACACGCTGCGTCGCCGCGATGGTTGGCGCAGGCATTGGCTTTCTCTACTTGTTCAGACGAGAATGACGCTTGCTGTAAATGAAATAGATCGCAATCGCTACCGTCATCCAGGCAAAGAATACCTTGAATGTGGTGCCGGATAAGTCTTTTAAAATATACAAGCACGCAAAAATACTCAATCCAGGAATCAGATACGGCCCAAATGGCACCCGAAAACCCTCCATCCCCTGACCAATACCCTTACGGCGGATCACCGGAATAGCAGTGGACACCACAATAAAGGCAACCAGTGTGCCCATACTCACCATATCCCACAAGAAGGTGGAGTCAACCAGACCAGCAACGATAGCAACAGCGATACTCACGATGATGGTATTGACAACTGGCGCACGCGTTCGCGGATTAACCACTTGAAAGGAGGAAGGAATCAGGCCGTCTTTACTAATCGCATACAAGATCCGGCTTTGACCGTAGATCGTCACCAACGTCACACTAAACACTGAAATGACCGCACCTGCCGACAAAATCAGTGCAGGCCACGCTTTACCAGTCACATTTTGCAGGATCACGGCCAGACCAGCTTCCTGTCCCTGAAACAAGGCAGCAGGTTGCGCACCGACGGCAGCCACTGCCACCAGCATATAAAACACGGTCACCACGATCAGCGCCGCCATGATGCCCAGAGGGACATTACGTTTGGGGTCTTTGACCTCAGCGCCAGCTGTGGCGACTGTATCTAAACCAATAAACGAGAAAAATACCGTGCCAGCTGCCGAAGTCACGCCCGCCATACCAGCCATACCTTTGCTGTTATCAGTATTAAAAAAAGGCGTGAAATGCTCGATGTTAAAGCCAGAAAAAGCAATCACAGCAAAAAATATCAAAATAACCAGCTTGATCATCACCATGATGGCATTTACCGTTGCCGACTCTTTTGCACCGCGCAACAATAAAAAACAACAAATACAGACCAGCGCCACAGGCGGCAGATTGAATTGTCCGGGATGTAATTCGACCCCATTGGGTCCTGAGACAATCATCGGAGACCGCAACATTTCAGGAATTTTCCAGCCAACCGCATTCTGCAAAAAGTTATTCAGATAATCCGACCAGCCAATGGCGGTGGCACTTGCCGCTAAACCATACTCAAGTAGCAGACAAGCGGCCACCACAAATGCGGCAAATTCACCCACTGTGGCGTAAGCAAACGAATACGACGATCCTGATGCCGGAATGCGAGCAGCAAGTTCGGAGTAGCACAAGGCAGTCAACCCAGCCGTCATCGCTGCGATTAAAAAGGACAAAATAACGGACGGTCCGGCTTTTGGTACCGCCTCCACCATCGTAAAGAAAATACCGGTGCCGATGGTCGCACCAACTCCAATCATCGTCAGTGAAAATATCCCCAACGACCGGTGCAAGCTATTTTGCTGTTGATCTTCAGAGATTATGTCATGCGATTCGACCGCTTTGGTACGGATCAATTGCTTTAAAAATGATGGCTGTCTCAAAATCTATCCTTGTTATTATGTTCAGTTCTTATCAGGTTTTGCGCATCACTGCGCGAAGAAACATGCGGTACCACCGCCCTACCACTTCTGTTTTTGCGCAGATGAATGATCAGAATGCACGGAATGACCATTTTTTTACTCATACTATGACCTACTAACGGGCGCAGAATATACGTAACAATGTCATAGAACCGACAAAAATTCAGTCTGGTAAAAATGATCATTCACTCTTTTCTGCAAGGTGTTATGTCATTTGTGTTACAGGAAAACCGCAATCATAGCGGTAAATGTCCGGATGATCATTACGGCGCCGTTTTTTTTACAAACTTCGCTGACAGATCTGCGACAGGCATTGTCAAAATGACGCATTCAACTGTTTCAAACTGCATCCACAGAAACATTCTTACCATTTAATTAATAGCAGAGACGTGTTGCGCTAACGCCCATTGAATGTGCTCTCGCACCAAATCAGAAGGATGCTCCAGCCTGCTGCTCAACGCGGCAACGATCTCTGGATCGCCGCGCATAGTGACCGCAGCATTACCCAGGCCGACGGCGATATTTCTCAGCCACCGTTCATGACCAATACGTCGAATCGGGCTGCCCTCCATCATGCGCAGAAACTGCGCTTCTGACCAAAGCAATAAGTGCACCATGCGGGCGTGATCGAGACCATGTCGGACCTCGAAATCATCGACCACGGCACTCTGAGCAAACTTATTCCAAGGGCAAAATAACTGACAATCATCACAGCCATACACGCGATTGCCAATGAGTGGACGTAATTCAACGGGAATACTTCCATGCAATTCGATCGTCAGATAAGAAACGCAGCGGCGCGCATCGACCTGAAATGGTGCAACAATAGCCTTGGTGGGGCAGACATCGATACAGGATTGACATTGACCACAATGATTGCCAACAGGCTCATCCACAGGCAATGGCAGATCAACTAGAATTTCGCCTAAAAAAAACATGGATCCCGCTTCGCGGCTCAACAAAAGACTGTGCTTCCCACGCCACCCCAGACCTGCTTTTTCGGCTAACGCGACCTCCATCACTGGTGCTGAGTCGGTAAATACCCGGTAGCCAAACTCGCCAATCTGCGCTGCGATTTTGTCTGCCAGTTGCTGTAAGCGTGAGCGCAACACTTTGTGATAATCACGTCCCCGTGCATACAATGAAATGACGGCCGTATCTGGCGTATGCTGCTTTTCAGCTTCGCGCCAAGATTCCGATGATGGCAGATAATTCATGCGCGCCGAAATCACCCGTACCGTACCAGGCACCAGTTCAGCGGGGCGGCTGCGTTTGGTTCCATGCGCCGCCATATAGGCCATATCACCATGATAACCAGCGTCCAGCCACGCCTGTAACCCTGCTTCGGCATGACTCAGATCGACATCGGCAATCCGAATCTCTGCAAAACCACATTCTTTGCCCCAGGACTTAATTTGCGCCGATAAATCAGCTAATACTTGTTCACTCAGACTCACGCTTCATACTCCGGTGAATACACAAGGGCTGGGCAATATGCTATGTTTAGCGAATTCATGAATAGAAATCAGGCTGTAAATGTCACATTATAAAACTACACTGCACGATGAGGCGGCAACGCAGGCATTAGGTAAATGTCTTGCCCATGCGCTAAGTCCTGGCATGAGCATCTTTTTGCACGGTGATCTGGGCGCGGGTAAGACCTCGCTGACACGCGCCCTCATTCATGCTGCAGGCCATGCTGGCAACGTCAAAAGTCCGACCTATACACTGGCGGAACCCTATGCTGTACGCATTAAGGGGCAGCCAACAACGATCATGCATTTTGACCTATACCGCATGACCAGTGCAGAAGAATTTTTAGAAGCAGGATTCAGAGAAGAATTTAACGAACGGACTATTTGCATTATTGAATGGCCGGAAAAAGCCGATGGTCTGCTACCCGAACCCGATTTACATGTTTTTTTACGCGTCGCGGGCGACGGTCGTGAGGTAGAATTACAAGCGTTGTCTGCTAAAGGTATCGCATGTCTCGCATCACTCCAATTTGTTCCGAATCTGTAAGCGACGAATTCAACTCAGAATTGCGCTTAGAATTAAGCTTAAAACCCACGCTGCCCAACACAACGCGTGCGGCGAAAAAACGTCGCACCTTTCTCAAAGCTGGTGGCACGCTACTCCTATCAGTGCTGGTTCCGCAAACAGCCCATGCTGCTAAGATTCTTGCTGTGCGGGTCTGGCCAGCGGAAGACTATACCCGCGTCACGTTAGAGAATGACAGCGAACTGGTCACCAACTACTTTACCGTCAAAAATCCTGAGCGCTTGGTGGTGGATATTGAGGGCTTAGAACTCAATCCGACCTTAAAAGAGCTGGTCGCCAAAATTCAAGCGAACGATCCCTACATCAAACAAGTACGCGTAGGGCAAAACAAACCTAACGTCGTACGTCTGGTTTTTGATCTGAAAGAAGAAGTCAGTCCGCAAGTATTTACCTTGCAACCCGTGGGGCTCTACAAACATCGCCTAGTGTTTGACTTATACCCAGCCTCGGCACCGGATCCGATCATGGCGATGATAGAAAAAGGCGACTGGCAAAGCGACGGAAAACAAACGCAAGTAGCGCCAACAACACCGTTTGCTTCATCAGCAAGCACGCCACCAGTCCCTAATTTACCAGCGCAGGGCACAGCGACTACGCCATCAACCTTGGCGAAGAACGACGTTAAGGTTGAACAAAAAACAGAGTCCAAGCGCGATTCAAAACAAGATGCGTTTCCAGCGGAAAAAAGCACCGGTAACGGTCGCATGATTACCATTGCGATTGATCCGGGTCATGGCGGTGAAGATCCCGGCGCGACAGGACGTGGCGGCAACCGCGAAAAAGACGTTGTCCTGTCGATTGCCAAACGTTTAAAAGCCAAAATTGAGCAACAACCCAACATGCGTGTCATGCTGACCCGTGATGCAGACTTTTTTGTACCGCTCAATGTCCGTGTACAAAAAGCCCGCGCGGTGCAAGCTGATCTGTTCATGTCGGTGCATGCAGATGCGTTTGTTAACGCCTCAGCACAGGGTTCATCTGTCTTTGTACTCTCCGATAAAGGCGCCAGCTCGGCAGCAGCGCGCTGGCTGGCAGATAATGAGAACGCGGCCGATCTGATCGGTGGCGTCAATATCAAAGCCCACGACAAACAACTCGCCAGCGTGTTGCTCGACTTATCAACCACCGCACAAATCAATGACAGCCTGAAACTGGGTAAGGTCGTCTTGTCAGAAATCAGCGGCATCAACAAGCTACATAAAGGTTCGGTAGAACAGGCAGGATTTGCAGTCTTAAAAGCACCTGATATCCCGAGCATTTTGATTGAAACTGCATTTATTTCTAATCCTGAAGAAGAAGCCAAACTGACCGACGAAGCGTATCAGGACCAGATGGCGGAAGCAGTAATGAAAGGAATCAAGAAGTATTTCTCACGCAATCCACCATTAGCGAAGAGTCGCTTTACCTGATCGATAACGTATTAAAAAAGCCCGGAATGCAGATGCATTTCCGGGCTTTTTTAATTTAATCAATGGAAGAGTAAGAATCACAGGCCACGTCCGCTGCAATCCAGCGTCTGACACGCCGGCCAAACCAAGTCTGCCAGCGTTGTGGTAGCCAGACGAGATAGCTTGATGGTTGAATTAGCATGCCGCAGCGGTAAATCTGTTGCGCCTCATCCCAAACCAAAGCGCAGCAACGTCCAGTGCGTTGCCACAAAAAAACGCGGGCAACAGGACAAGGCTCGACAGCACAACAAACGCCACAACCGTTACAAGGCTGTCCCACGTCAGGTTTGACTGGTGCTTGTTGCTGCAGCCAGATTACCGTGGAGGAGGTCGTCGTCTCTTTCAAGGCCGTGCGCTCAGGAAGGCCCTCTCACAGCAGCGGAGAGGGCGAAAAGGGATTGATGAATCTTAAGCCTTGCGACGGAACCCACTCAATAGTTTCCACAAAGCGCCCAACACAATCGGAACAATCGCGACACCGACGCCAAATAAAACGATGGTATTGAGATGATCGCGGATGAACGGAATATTGCCAAAGAAATAACCGCACAGCACGAGAGAAAAAATCCACAACAAAGCACCCAATACATTAAACGTCTGAAATGTTTTGTGCGTCATATCAGAAATTCCTGCAACAAAGGGTGCAAATGTTCTGACAATCGGGATAAAACGCGCTAAGACCACGGTTTTACCACCATGTTTTTCATAAAACTCATGCGTCTTCATTAAGGCATTTTTATCCAGCCAGCCGTAATTCTTCTCAAGAATTTTGTGCCCGATAAGACTACCTATCCAGTAATTTGCCGTATTGCCGAGCACGGACGCAATGATGAATAAAACAATCACCATGACAATGTTCAACGAACCTGTTGCGCTAAACGTTCCAGCGATAAACAACAACGAATCGCCCGGTAAAAATGGACATACAACAAAAGCAGTTTCACAAAAAATAATTGCAAACAAAACAAAATAGACCAAGGTCCCATATTGCCTGATGACGGCATCCAGCATTTTGTCGACATGCAAGATCATGTCAAATAGTTGCACTAAATCCATTATTATCCTAGTCAATGAAGCCGTCGCAATCATACACTAAGCGGTATTACACGCAAGCTCAGACGGGTATAATCGGGGAATGACTACGAATTCTCCCGATTATCGGCCGATTCAGGCCCTTCCCGACCACCTCATTTCCCAGATTGCCGCTGGGGAAGTGGTTGAACGCCCGTCCGCCGTCGTCAAAGAAGTATTAGAAAACGCCCTCGATGCAGGCGCGACCACGATTACCATTCGCCTCGAAGAAGGCGGCGTCAAACGGATTGCGATTTGTGACAATGGCCGAGGCATTCCTCCAGAGCAACTACCGCTCGCGGTCGCGCGGCACGCAACCTCTAAAATTTCATCGCTAACCGAATTAGAGAATGTCGCGACCTTGGGTTTTCGGGGTGAGGCACTAGCGTCCATTGCTTCCGTTTCCTTACTGACTCTGACCACACGTACCGCAGATGGGCCCCATGCGTGGCAAATCGAAGCCGGTAAAATCTCTCCGGCCTCCGGCGCGATTGGTACGACAGTTGATGTTCAGGATCTGTACTACAACACGCCGGCACGACGTAAGTTTTTAAAATCAGAGCAAACAGAGTTTGGTCACTGCGCCGAAGTCGTTCGTCGTATCGCACTCGCCCGTCCGGATGTGTCATTTTCACTCACGCATAATGGCAAAGCCGTCGATCACTGGAACGTCAGCGCCATCGACAAACGCAGTGCGCAGATTCTGGGAGACGCGTTTTCCAGTGCCCGCTTACCGCTCGATGAAAGTGCTGGCCCGCTACGGGTTCATGGCTTTGTTGGTCTGCCAACCGCCTCACGTGGTCGTGCCGATGCCCAGTTTTTTTATGTGAACGGTCGCTTTGTCAGAGATAAACTGCTGACCCACGCCGTCCGCGCCGCCTATCAAGATGTGCTGCATGGTGATCGCTATCCATCCTATGTGCTAGCACTTGATCTGGACCCAGCCTTAGTGGACGTCAATGTCCACCCGTCTAAAATTGAAGTCCGCTTCCGTGATAGCCGTGCCGTTCATCAGTTTGTTTTTCATGCGGTCAGCCGCGCTTTGGCACAGACCTCAGCAACGGCATTTGGTACCGTTCCTGCGCCAGCAACCGCAGCATCAGCAAGCGCTATCATGTCTGGCAAGACACCATGGATTGCCGGCGAACAAACCACCTTTGCCAGCCAGTTCAACACACCTTCGCCGTACTCCAACGCTAGCCAAGCGAACTATAGCGGCGGTCAGAACTACAATAACTTTGGTGGCCGCACCGAACAAGGCGTAGCACAACGTCTGCAAAGCTACGGCGCGTTTTTTAGTGGTAGCAATGCCCAAAACACGAATAACAACAATCCCAATCCGATAGGCGTCGCACCGCAAGTCAACACCTCCAGCTTGCCTGACGACGATCATCCGCTCGGCTTTGCGCTCGCCCAGTTGCATGGCGTGTACGTGTTGGCACAAAACAGCAAGGGACTCGTGCTGGTGGATATGCACGCAGCGCATGAACGTATTCTGTATGAGCAACTTAAAAACGCGCTCGATGAAAACGCCATGCCTGTGCAGCCGATGCTGATCCCCATTACGTTTTACGCCGATGCCATTGAAGTCGGCACGGTCGAAGAACATCAGGACACACTCAAGACCCTGGGTTTTGACATGGCGGCCATCTCACCAACAACGCTAGCGGTGCGTGCTGTCCCTGCGCTACTCAAAAACGCTGACGCCCAGTCACTAGCACGCGACGTTCTGCGTGAAGTGCGTGAGTTCGGCGGCTCGCGGGTACTGATTGACCGTCGTAATGAATTACTCGGCACCCTCGCCTGCCATACCGCGGTACGCGCCAATCGCAGTCTGACAGTACCAGAAATGAATGCCTTGCTCCGCCAAATGGAACACACCGAACGCGCCGACCAGTGCAATCACGGCCGCCCCACTTGGGTACAGCTCGGTATGAACGACCTCGATAAGATGTTCCTGCGCGGTCAGTAAAGCACCTACAACAAAATATCGTCTAATCACAAGATCAGTGCGATCGTTTCACACAGAAAGTCAGCATCATGACCAAGGCCAACGTCATCGCCATCATGGGCCCCACAGCAGCGGGCAAAACCGCTGCTGCGTTAGAAATTGCCAAACATATTCCCGCTGAAATCATCTCGGTGGACTCCGCGCTCGTCTACCGCGATATGGATATTGGTACCGCTAAACCAAGCGCCGAAGAACTCGCAAGTGCACCGCACCACCTGATTGACATCATTGATCCCGCAGAATCCTACAGCGTCGCCCAGTTCCGCAAAGATACCGAGCGCTTAGTCAAAGAAATTCAGGCGCGCGGCAAGTTACCCATTTTGGTTGGCGGCACGATGATGTATTTCAACGCGCTTAAACAGGGTCTTGATGATCTGCCCGGTGCGGATCCAGCCGTCCGCGCAGAACTCGATGCAGAAGCAGAACGCATTGGCGTCCCCGGCCTGCATGCACGCTTGGCAGAAATCGATCCGGAAACCGCGGCCCGCTTAAAACCAAACGATAGCCAACGCATACAACGCGCGTTAGAAATCTACGCCATCTCCGGCGAAACCATGACTACACTCTTCGCCCGCCAGACCAAAGCCGGTCCAGCGTTCGATATGTTATCCGTCTCATTGGAACCAGCAGACCGTAGCGTTTTACATCAACGCATCGCCTTACGTTTTGATCTGATGCTGGAAAACGGCTTCATCGACGAAGTCGCCGCGCTCAAGCAACGACCTGATCTACATGCCAATCTGCCGTCCATCCGCTGCGTAGGCTATCGTCAAGCTTGGGACTATCTTGACCAACAGTGTCACTACGACGACATGCGCGAACGCGGTATCATCGCCACCCGCCAACTCGCTAAACGCCAACTCACTTGGCTACGCTCCATGCCAGAACGCATCGTCATCGATTGCCTAAGCCACAATCCCCCACAACAAATTCTGCAATTAGCAAAAGAACACTTACATCTACCCGAATAAACACAAAATACCCCTTGTCTTTTTAGAAAATCCCCGACGTTTCCAGCAAAAAAGTCCAGCGCAGGGTTGACACCCACCCCACAAGCTGCCATAATCTCAGGCTTCTTGGTGATATAGCTCAGTTGGTTAGAGCACAGCACTCATAATGCTGGGGTCGGTGGTTCAAGTCCACCTATCACCACCAGATTCGCGTTCTGACTAGTTCAGTAACGTACAAAAAACCCGCTTCTAGCTTAGGCTTTGGCGGGTTTTTTGTTTTCTAAGCGATTTTAACGCCCATTGATAGTCAAAGTCTTTTGTGAGTACATTTGCGGGTTAACTTTGCTGGTTTTAAGTATTGGCGCATGGGCTACCGTGTTGAGGGTTCCGAGCGGCCTATCGCCTTTGGAACGTATCCTAATATCTCCT